>TARA_R110002020_G_scaffold323714_1_pt1 | contig 73395 bp, 68 predicted proteins | sample TARA_R110002020 | Tara Oceans TARA_R110002020 (sample SAMEA4396489) | marine metagenome | biome: Westerlies Biome; feature: [MES] marine water layer (ENVO:01000295) within the mesopelagic zone...; material: water (ENVO:00002006), including particulate matter (ENVO:01000060) such...
GGAAGGGATTTCCAGGACCGATGCCATGGCCCACATTTTTTCCAAAGCTTCAAAAATTCTTGACGGCCATGCCATCCCCACCACGGAAGTTGGATTTCTTCTGCCCGATAAAACAGTTTACTACAATAATTTTTGGGCAACCTCTTCCCAATTGTTTACACGCTCATACCCTTCGGTATGCATGTTATGTGGGGAGGTATACAAAATTTTCCTTCCTTCGAAAAACTCGAGGTTATAACTGCGGTCATCGATCAAAATATCACCTTTCAGTATATGTTTATTACCACATAAAATGCGATTCTTCCAATGTATAAAAGGAAAATGTTCATCCAACCAATCGCTCTTTTCCCTTAGTGAATTGGGAAACTGCATGGCCGCAGAGGCTATATAGACCTCATATTTTTCCGTAAGCTCCTTAATGACCCGTTGACTGTCCCCTATAGGCTTGAGATTTCTAAAAAAACCATCGGTACAGGCATGTTTTCTTATAAATTCCTGTCTCTCGGCCGGAACCATTTGCCATACTTCCTTGCCCACGCATTCCTCCAGGGTAAGCATCTCTTCGAATTCCGTATTATACAACTCCAAATGCGCACCGTACGCATCGGCAAATACTTCGTCCATATCTATAAATAACGTCATATCAAAATGTTTCTTTAAGAGAAATAGAGGGATTTATTGGTAGGATGGAAATGTTTCCATAGAGCCTCCCATATTCTCCCCAATAGTTCATTTTTTTGTATTGAACAGGGCCTGCATGATGACCTTGATCCCATAAAATCCGAGGGCAATGGCCGAAATCGCCAAAACCAGTCCCAAAATTAGAACCGGTAAATACAGGGGATGTTCTTGGTTCTTAAATGCCTGGTAGATGGCAAATGGGGCCGAAAACATAAGTAAGACCGTATATCCCAAAAATTTTAATCCCCTTACCATTTGTGTTTTGTCCGTATGCATGTTCCCTTTCAATTGTTTTTTCAAAAGTAAGGATTATAATGTATATTTAGAAAGGACGGGGCCAAATGGTCGGGGAATGCCCCTTACCCTCCAAATAATACCAAAGTGCCCTAACATGAATTTTTTATTGATACCGGACAAGTTCAAAAATTCCATTTCGGCCAAAGAGGTTTCCGCTGCTATTTCGAGGGGATTGGTAAAAGTGTGGTCACAATGCAATATAACCGCAATAGCGGCATCGGACGGCGGCGATGGCTTTTTGGAAGCCATCCAAAAAAGCCAGAACCTGGAGGAACGTTCGGTAGAAACGGTCGATCCATTGAGCCGCCGGATCATTTCCCCTTATTTGTTCGATGGGGCCACAAATACGGCCTATCTGGAACTGGCCAATACTTCAGGAGTACAACTTTTAAAGGAATCCGAACTTGACATAATGAATGCCTCTACCCTTGGTACGGGTATTATGATCGGAAAGGCCATTGAAAGGGGAGCACGCACTATTTATTTAGGGATCGGGGGCAGTGCCACCAATGATGGGGGAATGGGCATTGCCCATGCACTGGGGTACCGATTTCTGGACCAAATGGGAAATATGCTTTTGCCTGTTGGCAAAAACCTTCCTAAAATTTGTGGGATCGAGTCCACCCAACTTTCCGTAGAATTGGACCATGTGGCTTTTTTTGCCGTTAACGATGTCTCCAACCCATTGTATGGTCCCCATGGTGCTGCCCATGTCTATGCCGAACAGAAGGGAGCTAAAAATGATGACATGGACATATTGGATAAGGGATTGGAAAATTTGGCAAAAATTGTAAAAAAAGATATTGGCATCGATATGGCAAAGAGCCCCGGGTCGGGAGCTGCAGGGGGAGCTGCTTACGGATTGGGGGTATTCTGTAGGGCAAAATTCATAAAGGGGACCGATTTTATATTTGAAATTGCCGATGTGGCTTCCATTCTGGAAAGCAATAAAATTGACTATATCGTCACGGGTGAGGGAAAACTGGATAACCAGACTTTTGAAGGAAAATTGATAAAAGGTGTCATGGAACTGGGACGACGATACCAAATTCCCGTTATCGCAATATGTGGAAAGTTGGAAGTGGGGGCCGAGCTGCCAAGAAAATATGGAATACTGGATGTGCTTGAAATCCATCATTCTGGCCAATCTTTACAATACAGTATGGAAAATGCCGCTATCCTGATCGAAAAGGAAATCTACACCTATTTTCTGGATCTACCCAAGACCGATAAACATCACAAAATATGAATATTCTCATAGTTCTTTCAATTGTTGTCCTGTTCATTATCCTTGCCAGCGTAAAATGGAAGATACATCCTTTTTTTTCCCTAATCATTGCGGCCGTGGCCGCTGGGGCCATGTTGGGACTGGACGGAAATAAAATCACATCTTCCATTGCCGGGGGGTTTGGACAGACCCTGTCCAGTATCGGACTTGTAATTGCCTTTGGCACCGTAATAGGTGTCTTTCTGGAAAAGATGGGCGCCACTACAATTTTGGCGAATGCATTACTGGGATGTACAGGACTTAAGAAATCTCCCTTGGCGATGAACATTGCCGGTTTTGTCATTTCCATCCCCGTTTTCTGCGATTCTGGATTTATAATCCTCTCATCCATCAACAAGGCTTTGAGCAAAAGAACGGGAATGCCCTTGATCCTTTTTTCAATTGCCCTGGCCACTGGACTGTATGCTTCACATGTATTCGTACCGCCCACCCCGGGACCCTTGGCGGCGGCGGCTGTTGTAGGTGCCGATTTGGGATTGGTTATGCTCTGGGGCCTTGCCGTGGCCATTCCGGTTTCATTGACGGGATATTTCTGGGCTTCCTTTATTAGCAGTAAATTGACCATTTCGGAAATTACGATCAGGAACCCGGAAAGGGAGACTGGAAGTACGGAAAATGTACAAAAGGGTTTGTTGAACTCCATATTGCCGATAGTGGTACCCATAGTACTCATTGCCCTCAAATCCATTGTGGAATATCCTGGACTCTTTACGGGGGAGGGGTTCTTCTTCGCTACCATTTCATTTTTTGGCAATCCGGTAATGGCACTATTGACCGGGGTCGTTCTCGCATTTTTGGGAAGTCGGTCCTATTCCGCCGATACAAGAAATGAATGGGTGGTGCATGCACTCCGGGAAGGGGGGACCATCATTCTGATCACAGGGGCGGGCGGCAGCTTCGGCAATATATTAAGAACAGTGGACATAGGAAGTTTTGTGGACATGGATCCCAATTTTCAGGTCGGGGGACTCTTAATGGCGTTTGGGATGGCAGCGATCCTCAAAACCGCGCAGGGAAGTTCTACGGTCGCCATAATAACAACGGCCGCCATAATGGCGCCAATGCTGGAATCCTTGGGACTGCAGGGAGCTATCTCAAAGGTGTGTTCGGTTCTGGCCATAGGTGCAGGGGCAATGACCGTTTCCCATGTAAACGACAGCTACTTCTGGGTGGTCTCCCAATTTTCTGGAATGGATGTGAATACTGCATTGAGGAGCCATACGGCCGCTACGTTTTTTCAGGGTATCGTTGGGCTCGTAATGGTGCTTGGCATACAGCTATTGTTCGGGGGGTAAAGTTCCTAATCGATGAATAGGGTCAGTTCATTTCGTTCCGAAAGTGAAAAATAACCATACGCATAATTATCGGGGTTGGTCCTGTTCACCATATTTCCGCGGAGGGTTGATGGAAGGGTCTGAAATGGCCCGCTACCGTTCTGTCCGCTCTGCTCGATCAGAAGGGTCATATAATCGTGGTATTGCCGGTCCACACCATTTATCCGGACCGTTATTTCCTGTCCGGGATCTAGATCTTCATAAAAATAAGAAAATACAAACTGTTCCCCTTGATAAAAGCGGTCTTCAGTCGTAAGATATAAATTAAAATCAAGGTCAAAAAGATAGTGGTCGTCCCGTGACCCGTTGTCGGTAAATTTAACGACAATTTCGGTTTCCTCACCACTGAAAAGGGTTCCATCTCCCTGTTGTACCTCGTCCAAGGGAACGGTGGGGATCAACGTTGCGGTACCCTCGTAGGTTTCATTACCACTGATCACTGTGAGTACATATTGGGAAAGGAATTCCGGGTTCCATTGGTATTGGGTGATATAGGCACCAGAATCGCCAACTTCAATAAAGTTGTGCACTTCATCGGTGGTGGTATTTGTAATATAGACAGTGGCATTGTTCACCGGGGGATTTCCCGTATCGTAGAAAGGTGCAGAAAGACTAAGGATTACCGCCCCTTCGGTTTGGATTTTCCCAGCATTAAAAGTGGTCGCAAAGCTGGCATCGATCACCAGCCGGGGATCGGAATCGGGAAGTTCCAGTTCCACAACATCCTCACAACCTACATAAATTATGGATAATAACAGTAGACAGCAGTTTTTGAAATCCATTTTTTAAAGTTTGAAATTATAGGTCACGGAAGGAACGATTCCAAAGATCGCTGTTCTAATGGACTCGTTCATCCCATTGTTATTGTTGCGTTCAAAGGCAATTGATGCGGCATTTCGCCTATTGTAAAGATTATAGATGCCAAATACCCATTCCCCTTTCCATTTTCTATTTTTGTTCTTTGGGGGCAGAAAGGTGGCGGAAATATCCGCCCTGTGATAGGAAGGCAATCTATCTGTATTTCTTGCTCCATATATGGGTATTACCAGTCCTTTATATGAAAACTGGCCCGTTGGATAGTTGGTGGGCTGACCGGTCTGAAAGATAAAGTTACCGTTCAAGCTCCAGCTTTTATTTAGTTCCATAGAAACATTTAGCGAAAAGTCATGTGTCTTATCGAAAGAGGTTTGGTACCAGTCACCTCCATTTATACCGGGTTCACTGGCGTTTCTACCAGGAGTGCGCTGTTCGGATCGGGATAGGGTATAGGAGGCCCAAGCATTAAATTTATCCATTTTTTTGCGCAGCAGGACCTCCCACCCATAGGCCCTAGCTTCCCCGTTGAGGATTACCTGCTCAATGGCATTGTTCGCAATAAGGTCTGCCCCATCAATATAATCAATCCTGTTTTGAATCTTTTTAAGGAAAATTTCAGTTTCCACAGAAAGGCCCGTTTCGGGAAGATCTTTAAAGTAACCAATGGCGTATTGATCTAATATCTGCGGTTTTATATAAGGTCCGCTGGGTGCCCATACGTCCAATGGGGTTGGGGAACTGGTATTGGAGATGAGGCTTAGATACTGGGCCAGATGATTATAACTTGCCTTAACGGCGCTATCATCACCTAGGCTGTAGGCCATGGATAACCTAGGTTCCCAAGTATTGAAGCTGGCCAATTGATCAGATCGTGCATACGATTCGGTCCCTGTGGGGGTTGCTTTTTCATAAAGTTGGTAGGTTTCGTTAAAGATTACGGGAAGGCCGTTCGGGTACTGGTTCAGACCGTCTTGCCCGAGTCGTACAAAATAACTCCATCGAAGTCCGTATTGCAGGGTGAACCGATCGGAGATTTTGTGTTCCGCATCCAAATAAACCGCAAACTCGTTCGCAAATTTGTCAATTAACTTTTCGGGAAGGATTCCTGAATCTTCCCGATTAGGCTCAATTTCCCCAGGATTGAATTTATAATGGATATTGCTGAGACCATAATTCAATTGGAAGTCGTTGGAGATATAATGCTTAAAATCATACTTCACATTAAAATTACGTATGCCGGAATTCCATTTAAATCCCACAAAATCCAAGTCCAGGCCATAAAAGTAATCCGAATATATCATGGAGAGGTTGTTGAACAGTTTTTCCGAATATAAATGGTTCCACCGAAGATTTATGACGGAATTGCCATATACGTTTACAAAACTTTCGGAAATGCCCAAGACGTCCCTTCCAAAATAGCCGGACAAAAAAAGGTTGTTGTTTTTGTCGATCTTATGGCTGACTTTGGTATTCAGGTCATAAAAATAGGCCTGGTTGTTGTTATCAAGGAGCGGCAGGAACAAATGTGCATAGGAGGCTCGACCTCCAATTAGGAAAGATCCTTTATTTTTCAAGGTGGGCCCTTCCACGAGCATTCTGCTGGACACCGCTCCCAGTCCGCCATTGATTTTGATTTCCTTACTGTTGCCCTCTTTTTGATAGATTTCGAGTACAGAGGAGATCCTGCCACCGTATTTTGCCGGTATGCCGCCCTTGTACAGCTTGATATCCTTGATGGCATCAGGATTAAAAACAGAGAAAAACCCAAATAGATGGGACGAATTAAAGATGATGGCCTCATCCAAAAGAATCAGGTTCTGGTCTACCGCCCCGCCCCTTACATTGAACCCTGATGCACCTTCTCCGGCACTGGTTACACCAGGAAGCAGTAAAATTGATTTGATGACGTCCGCCTCGCCCAGTACCACCGGTATTTTTTTTATGGTACCGGCGTTCAACATACTCACGCTCATCTGCGGTTTCCGCAGATCTGACCTTTCATTGTCCACCATTAATAGTACCTCTTCCAGTTCCTCTGCCTCCCCGGTCATTTTTATATCCAAGCGTTGGTTTTTATCCAGAAAGATAACGCGACTCTGATCTGCATACCCGATATAGCTGATTTCCAATCTATAGGTTCCTTCGGGTAGGGTTATGGAGAAGAATCCGTACTCGTTCGTTACAGTGCCAGTCCCCAACTCCGGAAAGGCCACGGTAACCCCTATAAGGCTCTCATTGCTCGATCCTTCACTTACCTTGCCGCTAATCGTATATCGCTGCTGTGAGAACAGGTTGGAAAAAAGGAAGAAGCAGCCAAAAACGGCAAGAAGCAAATTTTGTGGCATTCGAAAAGCGGGTTTCTGTAAAAATAGCCAGAAATAGTCAGGATGGGAAATAGTAGGATAGATAGTTGTAGGACGTGATATTAATTAAAACAGGCCTACATAATTAGCAGGCCTGTTTTAAGAAGGGAGCGTTTTCTTAAAGGCGCTCCAAAAGTTTGTTCAAGGTGGTGCTTGGACGCATGGCCTTATCCATAAGGGATTCATCGGGCAGATAATAGCCCCCAATGGTTTTTGGACTGCCTTGGTCCGCTGTCAGTTCCTTTAAGATCACGCTCTCCTTTTCCTTGAGTTGGGTCGCAAGATCGGTAAAGATGTGTTTCAGCTCTTGGTCGCCGTTTTGGGCGGCAAGGGCTTCGGCCCAATAGAGGGCAAGGTAGAAATGACTTCCCCTATTGTCAAGTTCCCCTACCTTACGGGAGGGTGATTTGTCGTTATCCAAAAACTTTTCCGTTGCCAGGTCCAGTGCTTCCGCGAGGACCAATGCCTTGGGATTCCCGTTTTTCTCGGAATAGTGTTCCAAGGAAACGCCCAGAGCAAGGAATTCCCCTAAGGAATCCCATCGCAGATGGCCCTCTTCCAAAAACTGTTCCACATGTTTTGGGGCGGATCCACCTGCCCCGGTCTCAAACAATCCCCCTCCGTTCATCAAGGGAACGATGGATAACATTTTGGCACTTGTACCTACCTCCAGAATAGGAAAAAGGTCTGTAAGATAGTCCCTAAGAACATTTCCGGAAATGGAAATGGTATCCTCGCCGGCCTTCAACCGTTTCAGGGTAAATTCAGTGGCTTCGATAGGCGATAGGATTTTAATGTCCAGATCCGAGGTATCATATTCCGGAAGGTATTTTTCCACTTTTTTAATCAGTTCGGCATCATGTGCCCTGTTTTTATCCAACCAAAATACGGCCGGGGTCATGGTGGCCCTGGCCCTTGTGACCGCCAATTTTATCCAATCCTGTATGGGGGCATCCTTTACTTGGCACATTCTCCAGATATCCCCAACTTCTACGGCGTGTTCAAGAAGTATTTTTCCACTGTTGGTATCCACTACCTGTACCTTACCTGCAGCATCCATTTCAAAAGTCTTGTCATGCGAACCATATTCCTCTGCTTTTTGGGCCATTAGACCCACGTTTGGGACCGTTCCCATTGTCGTGGGATCAAAGGCCCCGTTTTTTTTGCAGAATTCTATGGTAGCCGTGTAAATACCGGCATAGCTGCTATCGGGAATTATGGCCTTGGTATCCTGTAGCTCCCCTTTGGAATTCCACATTTTTCCTGAACTCCTGATCATGGCGGGCATGGATGCATCCACGATCGTATCGCTGGGTACGTTCAGGTTTGTGATTCCCTTTTCTGAATTGACCATGGCCAAAGCCGGACCCTTTTCCATTGCGGAACGGATATCGGTCTCTATTTCCTTTCTAGGGGCTTCGGGCAATTCCTTTAATTTGGTCAAGAGATTTTCCAGTCCGTCGTTGGCATTGATGCCCAGTTTTTCAAAGGTAGCTTGGTGTTTTGCAAAGACATCCTCAAAATAGGTCCTGACCGCATGGCCAAAGATGATGGGATCGGAGACCTTCATCATGGTGGCTTTCATATGAAGTGAGAAGAGCACACCTTTTTTCTTGGCATCCGCTACCTGTTCCCTTAAAAAGGCCAATAAAGCCTTTTTTGACATAAGGGTGGCATCTATGATCTCTCCGGGCAGCAGGGCGATACCATCCTTTAAAATAGTTTTGGAACCATCTTCCTTTTGGAGTTCCACCCTTACGGAAGTGGCACCATCCAACGTAAGAGATCTTTCATTGGACTTAAAGTCGCCCCCGCCCATAGTGGCCACGTGCGATTTCGAGTCGGGACTCCATGGTCCCATGCTATGAGGGTTCTTTTTTGCGTAGTTTTTAATGGCCTTTGGTGCCCTACGATCGGAATTGCCTTCCCGCAGAACGGGGTTTACGGCACTTCCCTTCACTTTATCATATCGTGACCGAATTTCCTTTTCAACCGCTGTTTTGGCTTCATCCGGATAATTTGGAAGGGCATATCCTTTTGACTGTAGCTCGGAAATGGCATCCTTTAATTGGGGAATGGAAGCGCTGATATTGGGCAATTTTATAATATTGGCCTCTGGCGACCTGGCTATTTCGCCCAATTCGGAGAGGTCATCGCCCATTCTCTGTGACGGTTCCAAAAAATCTGGAAATATGGAAATGATCCTTGCTGCAAGGGAGATATCCTTTGTCTCTATGGTTATTCCGGATGTATTCGTGAATGATTTTACAATGGGAAGAAAGGAGGCCGTGGCAAGTGCCGGTGCCTCATCGGTCTTAGTGTAGATTATTTTTGGCATTTCTTATATGTGAGTTTATTTAAGCGCTGCAAATATACGATTTTCGACTTGCTTAAAACCCTGTAAGACACTAAACTTTATTGCAAATGTAAACGGTCGTGACCGTTTTTGTGATATCTAAAGGGGGGACCGTAACCGGACTTGGTCGGTGTAAATAACAAAAGCCATATCATTGTATAAATACATGATATGGCTTTTTAGAAATAGCTTCCAAACTTTTTGTTCCACATTGGATGTGAAACGGCAACCCTTGATTGCATCTGTGCCACTATTTCAGCGTTTGAAACGGTTTTCATGTCCAGTCCAAAAAGGACGGCATTACAGTGTTTCTCCTCGCTGTGGTATTATTTTCAGTACATCGGACGGACATAGGCCACATCCCCGTATTTGAAAACAACGTCTTGATCGTGTTGACATTGCCAACCCTTTCAAGCGACCTTCCATTGAAACGGTCTAAACCTTTCTTTTCAAGTCCCACAACAATATAAAGAACGCAGCTTTATAATGGTTGGTAAAAACACTTTGGTCTTTACCCTTTAACCATACCCCAATATACAAAAAAAGCAGGGGTACCGCAAAAATGCAAGAAAATAAAAATCAACAGGTTATGAACCGGGGTAATCAACAATTGTTAATAACGAAAAAACCCACCGTTGGGTGGATTTTTAATTTTATATGGGGGAAATTAAGATCTAACTTCTTTGATCCTGGCTTTTTTACCGGTAAGTTCCCTAAAATAGAAAATCCTGGCCCTACGGACTTTCCCTTTCTTGTTCACTTCTATTTTCTGCAAGGCAGGCATGTTTATTGGAAAGATACGTTCTACCCCAACCGTGCCGGACATTTTACGGATCGTAAAGGTCTCTGTGCTTCCAGTTCCCTTTCTTTGGATAACTACCCCCCTGAAGAACTGGGTACGGGTCTTTTCACCTTCCTTGATCTCGTAATAAACCGTGATGGTATCTCCTGCGGAGAACTTTGGAAAATCCTTTTTGGGAACAAATTCGTCTTGAACAAATTTAATCAATGATTCCATTTTGTTTGCTTTATGATTTTGGTTTTATAAAATCAACGTTCACGGAGATCGCCAGAGGTTAATTTTAACAGGTTGCAAAATTACTTTTTTAATTATAATACACAATATATTTAGGATATTTTTTTAATGAAATGTCCTGAATCTTGTTATTCGAGCAAATCGGGACGTAAGAGTTCGGTCCTTTTATAGGCCTGGTCTTCCCTCCATTTTTCAATTTGCGGGAAATTTCCGCTCAAAAGAATTTCGGGCACCTTTAGACCATTGTAATCTGCAGGTCTCGTATATACAGGCGGTGCCAGCAAATTGTCCTGGAAACTATCGGTGAGCGCAGAGGTCTCATCGTTCAGGACCCCCGGGATCAATCGTATAATGGTATCGCATAACACCGCCGCCCCCAGTTCCCCACCGGATAGGACATAGTCGCCAATGGACACCTCTTTGGTGATCAGCGTATCACGGACCCTTTGGTCCACCCCTTTGTAATGACCACATAATATGATGATGTTCCCCTTCAAGGATAGCCCATTGGCCATTCGTTGGTTCAGGGTCTCACCATCGGGGGTCATATAGATGATATCATCATAGGACCTTTCGGATTTAAGCTGTGAAATACACTTGTCAATAGGGGCTATCATCATTACCATGCCGGCACCTCCGCCAAACTGATAGTCGTCCACTTGGTTATAGCTCAGATCGGTATAATCCCTCAAATTATGAAAATGGACCTCCACCAGCCCTTTCTCTACCGCCCTTTTCATAATGGAGGCCTCAAATGGACTTTTTAAGAGTTCTGGCAAGACGGTAATGATATCGATGCGCATTTTTTGGAAACTTCGTTTAGAAGGGCCAAAGATACTTTTTTAATCCCATTGTTGGGCCTTCTTCCCCAATGCCCCAACATGGAACAACGAAAGATTTTAATCAATTTACAATTTCTTGTCCTTATGTCGGGAATTAATTTTAAAAGCGCTAGGGACCGGGCCTTTCTTTGACAGATTGTTTAAAAAGTTTGTGAAGGCGGCTAAAAATAAAAATGAAGCCCGATCGGGCTCCATTTTTATTTTGTTTTTTTGTGCTTGTTGATCTCGTCCTGCAATTGCCTGCTGATCTTTTGTTCCCTTTCCAGGGCCCTTCTACGATGGTCCTCGTATTCCACTTCCAGATCGGAAAGTCCCGCCTTTGCCTCTTGGGTAAGAACATTGCTCTGCCTGAATTTGTAGATAAAAAACAACAATAAGAGTAAGAGTCCACCAATAATGGTCCAAAGAATAAAATTATAGGTCACCTTGGAAACCATCAATCCCAAAAACGACATATTATCCTTTTCTTCCGATACGGCCGCAAGACTATTCGTGGTCTCCTCCAGCTTTTGGTTCAGGGACGATATAGTGGCCTCATTGGCATCTATAGTGGATTTAAGTTCGGAGAATTTTTTATTGGAGACGCTTAGGGTATCCAGAACATTCCCCATTAATTTTTCGATATGGGTAAATTTTACAACTTCATACCTGATCCCGTTCGCATTGTAGTTTCCCGATTCTTCCTTGAGGTATTCGAACTGACTTTTGATCGTTCCCCCGTCCAAGGAGGCTTTTTCAGCCTCCGATTCCGCTTCCTGTGCAAATTGTAAATTAAACGCCAATAGGGACATTACAATAAAGAGTGCTCTAAAAACTTTCATTTATGTAATTCTTCTTGTTAATGATTAATGTGGGACTAAAGTAAATTAATATTCCCACAAAATGAAAAAATATTGGATTTTACCAAATAAGACCGTCCGTAACGGTTCAAATCTATATACGCTTAAAATACATGGGCGGACCATTTCCGAGGGGATTTTATGACCGGAATTGCGCTGATACCATTAGTAATATGTAAATCTCCTTACCTTGGAGATGTACTTGGCCAATCGGACCACTTGGTGCGAATAACCATATTCGTTATCATACCAAATGTATAGTACAATATTCTTTCCATCTGCCGATACGATCGTGGCGGTGCTGTCATAGATACAGGGCGCATTGGTCCCTATGATGTCAGTTGATACCAGTTCATTGTCCAATGAGAACTTTATCTGCTCTACCAGACTGCCCTCAAGGGCATACTTTTTTACAATGGTGTTCAGCCCTTCTTTGGTAGTCCTGTTCTTGACTTCCAGGTTTAAAATTGCCAAAGAACCATTGGGAACGGGCACCCTAATGGCGTTGGAGGTCAGTTTTCCCTTTAAATTGGGAAGCGCCTTTCCCACGGCACTGCCCGCACCGGTTTCCGTGATGACCATATTAAGGGCCGCCGCGCGGCCCCTTCTATACTTGCTGTGCATATTGTCCACCAGATTCTGATCGTTGGTATATGCATGTATCGTTTCAATATGCCCTTTTTTTATGCCCAGGGAATCTTCCATAACCTTTAGGATCGGCGTAATGGCATTGGTTGTGCAGGAAGCGGCGGAAAAAATCTTTACGGTATCCGGGGAATATTCCAAATGGTTTACCCCGTGTACAATGTTGGGAACTTCATTTGCAGGGGCCGTTAAAAGGACCCTCGAAACCCCTTTGGAGGACAGGTGCCGGGAGAGGGATTTTGCATCCCGAAGCACTCCCGTATTGTCGATGACCAAAGCCCCGTATATCCCATAGGCCGTATAATCGAGTTCCTCGGGCTTTTCGGCGCCGATCATATGTACAGTGGTCCCATTGATCAAAAGCGCATTCCGTGCCGAATTTACCTCCACCGTGCCCTTAAAAGGCCCATGGACCGAATCGGTACGTAGTAGGTCGGCACGTTTGGCCAAGATTTCGGGGGTCAGCTTTCCCCTTGTGACAATGGCCCTTAACCTGAGCTGGCTCCCTTTTCCGGTCTTTGCCATAAGTTCCCTTGCTACCAGTCTACCGATCCTTCCAAATCCGTAGAGGACCACATCCTTGGGCTGTATTTCCCTGGTATCGCCCGCTCCCTTTAATCTGTCCATTACAAAGGCCCGTACATTGTGGTGTCCGTGTTCATCGGAATGGAACTCATAGGTAAGCTTTCCGATATCCAATTTGGCAGGGGGCAGGTTGATGTCGTTTATGGCGCGGAGCAGTTCCACAGAATCGAAGATCGATATCGGTTTCTGCACAAATTCCCCGGCATAACCGTGGAGGTTGATGATGTCGCTTACGTTTTTATCGATTACCTGGTTTTTGAAAAGGACCACTTCGATGGACTTATCGTACCAAAGGTCACTAATGATCTTTATGAATTCGGTAGTTGCCTTTCTGCGGTCCGCTTGAAAGGCCAGCTCTTTTTCGTAGGTTGTGTTGGCGCTCATTTTAGATTGTGAAAATAGGTTGTTTTTTTTCAAAAGTATATATTTCAAACGATTTCGTAACGCTTTTTGGCCATAAAAAAACGCCCCGAAGGGGCGTCTTTGAATTGTGTTTTTAACATTTATTATTGGAATATCAACCGTTCCCGTTCACCTCTTTCGTTGATCATGGTGATACTTGTCTTCCCGTACCTGGAAATATTTCCGAACAGGGTGTTGGCATCGTTGATGTTATTGATTTCTTCCCCATCAAGCTCTAAGAGCACCTTGCCCTCTAGGCCGTATCCCCTATAAGTTTCTGGGGCGCCGATTATCTTGACACCTTTTTTGGTCCGGAACTTTTTTCTATCTTCATCGTTCAGGTTTTTTACCTCTAGACCCATAACGGGCAATGTCAATGTTTGCCTTTCCTTTAGGGTAACAGGTATTTCCAACAGTTCCCCATCCCTGTCGATGGTCACCAAGACCTCGTCCCCTGGACGTTTGGCGGAGAGATAACCGATTAGATCTGGATATTTGTGGATGACTATTTCATCTACCTTTTTTAGGATATCCCCTGACTGTAACTTGGCATCATGGGCCCCGGAATCTTCCTGCACACCATCTATATAGACCCCATCAATTTCATTGATGCCATTTTCAATGGCATACTCCGTATTGAGGCGGGGTATGTTAATGCCCAAAATAGCTGTTTGCACGATACCATATTCCATAATGTCTTCCACAACCTTTTTCGCAATGTTGCTCGGCACTGCAAAGGAATAGCCCACATAGGATCCCGTTTGGGAGGTGATTGCCGTGTTGATGCCTATAAGATCGCCATTGGTATTTACAAGAGCCCCGCCACTGTTGCCCGGGTTCACCGCCGCATCGGTCTGTATGAACGATTGGCCCCTACCTAGGTCTCTCGCCTTGGCACTCACAATTCCGGCAGTGACCGTTGATGTAAGGTTAAACGGATTGCCCACGGCAAGCACCCATTCGCCGATCTTTGTATTGTCCGAATCCCCAAAGGCCAAATAGGGAAGTTTATCGGTGGCGTCGATTTTTAGGAGAGCGATGTCGGAATTCGGATCTGTGCCCACCAAGGTGGCATTATAGGTCTTGCTGTTGTTCAGTGTTACCTGTAGTTGGGTCGCATTGGCAATGACATGGTTGTTGGTCACGATATAACCGTCAGAGGAGATGATCACCCCTGAACCGGTACCTACCTGCGGCCTTTGACTGCCCCCTGACCCGTACAGGAATTCCATTATGTTCGACGGACCATCACTGACCGCCAAGTTCTTAACGTGTACCACGGAATTTACGGTGCTCTGTGCCGGAACTGTAAAATCGACCTCATTGATGCCGGACCCTTTGGCAGAGGTAGGGGTAAGGCTGGTCTGAAAAAATGAATCGCCCGGATTGTGAGTCACCACCGCATAATCCGTTTTTTCCAAGAATAATTTGTAGGAACCTAAAGTGACGGCTCCGCCAAAAATGGAAACCAATAATAAAGTGGCTATTTTTTTCATATTGATAAAAACTTTTTACTTTCCCCCAAAATTAATGCATTTATGTATGGATTATATGGGTTTAACGACATTTTAACTGCTAAAAAACCCTTAATAATATGCTATATTTGTGACCTGTACAAAGCATATGAAACTTACATTTTTTAAATATCAGGGAACGGGAAACGATTTTGTAATGGTGGATAACCGGACAGGATCCTTTCCCAAACAGGAAACCGAACTGGTGGCCCGTTTGTGCGATCGGAAATTCGGTATTGGGGCAGATGGGCTCATCCTTCTCGAGCATGGTGACAATGTGGATTTTCGCATGGTCTATTACAATTCAGACGGTAATCCAAGCACCATGTGCGGTAATGGTGGCAGGTGTTTGGTGGCCTTTGCCAAATTTTTGGGTATCATTCGGGACAAGGCCGTTTTTGAGGCCGTAGACGGAATCCACCACGCAAGCATAGATGGTGATATGGTCAGTCTTCAGATGCAGTCGGTAACTGAGGTGCACGATAAGTCTAAATACCTTTTTCTGGATACGGGATCCCCGCACCATGTTCAATTGGTAGGTGGTATACACGATCTGGACGTGGCCAAGGAAGGGGCAAAATTACGATACGGACTTTATGGGGCCAAGGGAAGCAATATCAACTTTGTCGGGGAAGGTGAACGGAATACTTTTTTCGTACGCACCTACGAAAGGGGCGTTGAGGACGAGACGCTTTCTTGTGGTACGGGTGTTACCGCAGTGGCGATCGCTATGCACAAATTGGGAAAGACCACTGGAAACGAGGTGTTGATCAATACACTGGGTGGATCTCTAAAAGTGCATTTTGTTATGGACGGGAAAGGATATGACAATATATACCTAGTGGGCCCTGCATTGCAAGTTTTTAAGGGAGAGCTGGAATGGTAAGCCTAAAGGGGAATACGGTTTTTTTAAGGGCGCTGGAGTCGGAAGACCTGGCATTTCTCTACAAACTGGAAAACGATCCGGCCATGTGGGAAATAAGCGGGACCCTGACCCCATTTTCCAAAGATGTCCTTAAAAACTATCTCGATAATGCACATAGGGATATTTTTGAGGCAAAACAATTGCGGCTCTGCATATGCGATTCCCAAGGGAAGGCGATCGGATTTGTGGACCTTTTCGATTTTGACCCACACCACCAGCGGGCGGGAATAGGGCTGGTAATCTTGGAAGAAGGGGAACGAAACAAGGGCGCAGGTACGGAAGCGGTACAACTTATGGTAGATTACACCTTTTCACATTTGCGGTTGAAACAGTTGTTTGCCAATGTGCTGGCCGGAAATGAGGCGAGCATCCACCTCTTTCACAAATTGGGTTTCCAGATGGTGGGAACCAAAAAGGATTGGATCTATGGTAATGATGGGTTCAAGGACGAAATAATGTTCCAAAAAATAAATAGCAAATGTACATAAGAAAGATTTTATTGACCATTGTCCTACTCGGACTGGTGGTGGGCGGTGTTTTTGCCTATAAGGTGTATACCGCGGTTTTTTCGCCGAACACAAGTTTTAACAACGGGGAAGCATTTGTTTATATTGAGTCGACCGACGACTTTGCCAAGGTGCGGGAAAAGATGGCCCCATTGGTAAAGGATATGGGCTCCTTTGAAGCCATCGCCAAGCGAAAAGGGTATATCTCCAATGTAAAGGGAGGGAAGTACCGGATAAAGAAGGGGATGAACAATAATGAAATGGTGAATTCCTTGCGGAGCGGCAATCTGCCGGTCCGTGTTTCCTTTAACAACCAAGAGACGCTTGGTTTATTGGCAGGACGGATCGCGGCCCAATTGGAGCCGGACAGCATCGCTTTGGTGGACATCCTTTCCGATTCTACTTTTTTAAGGGCAAATGGTTTTTCCCAGGAAAACCAGCTGGCAATGTACGTCCCCAATAGCTATGAGTTTTTCTGGAATACATCGGGCGAGCAATTTCGGGAGCGGATGCTAAAAGAGTACCAACGGTTCTGGAACCAGGAAAGACTGGCGAAGGCAAAGGCGGTGGGGCTCACCCCATTGCAGGTTACGGCGTTGGCCTCCATCGTACACAAGGAAACAGCCATGGTACAGGAAAGGCCCAGGGTTGCGGGAGTTTACCTGAACAGGTTGCGGGACGGAATACCATTACAGGCAGATCCCACTGTTATATATGCCCTTAAACTGCAAAGCGGAAATTTTGACACGGTCTTCAAAAGGGTCCTATATAAAGATCTGGTAGTGGACTCCCCCTATAATACCTATAAATATCGCGGTCTTCCCCCCGGTCCCATTGCAATGCCGGATATCAGCGCCATTGATGCGGTGCTCAACTATGAAAAACACGATTATTATTATTTTGTTGCCAACGTCGAAAATTTTGGGTACCATAAATTTGCCAGGACCCTAGCGCAACACAATCGCAATAAAGAGCAATATGTGCGTTGGATCAACTCCCAAAAAATAAACAGATAATCCCTTTTAACTAAATTTTGGCACCGCTTGTCCAATAAAGCACAGTTTTAAGATAACGTTAAGCCTCCCTACCGGAAATAGGTCGTATATTTGCCGGTAGAAATTTAAGCACCTCTTTATCAAGAGGGTAAGTCTTAAGAAATCGATAATATGAGAAGATGGATAAACATCTTTTGTCCGCTTATCATGATATTTATTTTAACGAGTTACGGATTTAAAAGGGCCACCAAGAGGGTTGTGGCCGTTCCGATGACACTTAAGGTAAATGAACCTACTGAAGTTTTGTTCCCCAAAAACAAAACTATTATTTATCCTGTTATGGTTGCGCCTCCCTTTCTGGGAAGTTCGTACATTGGATTCAAGGAGGCCTTGGCCTTTAAGGAATCAAGAGGTGATTACTTCATTACGAATACAATGGGATACTTGGGAAAGTATCAGTTCGGAATCGGGACGCTTCAATTGATGGGGGTCTACAATGCAACCCGCTTTTTAAACGATCCCGTATTGCAGGAGAAGGTATTCCACACCAACATTGCCCGGAACAAATGGATTTTACGACGGGATATTGAACGTTTTGCAGGAAAACGTGTTGGTGGTGTAAAGGTAACGGAGTCAGGTATCCTTGCGGCCGCCCATTTGGCGGGTGCCGGCAATGTTAAAAAGTACCTTAGGTCGTATGGGGAATTCGATGTCAAGGATAATTTTGGCACCAGTATTTCCTATTATATGCGAAAGTTCTCAGGGTACGACATTTCCAATATTCCCGCGATCCGGAATCCTAGGATCTGATTTTTTTACGAACGGTTTAGGGCCTTGGCATTTATTTGCCAGGGCTTTTTTATGCGTTCAAAATAAAGATGGAGGGTCTTTTGTGCAGGTCCACGGTAGTCCTTTGCCATTCCGCCACGCTTTTGGTAGCTATAAATTCACTGGGTAGGGTAATATCGCACGCAACACAGAGCATGGTGGATGGGGATAGGGTCTTCAGTAGTTCCGCCAACAACTTGTCGTTGCGGTAGGGCGTTTCTATAAATAGCTGAGATTGATGTTGCTCCCGTGATATTTTTTCCAGTCGTTTTATGGCACTCTTTCTGGAAGCACTTTCAATGGGAAGATAGCCGTTAAAGGCAAAACTTTGACCGTTCATGCCACTTGCCATCAATGCCAGTAGAATGGAAGAGGGACCCACCAAAGGTACTACCCTGATGCCTTTTTCATGGGCCAATTTCACCACTTCCGCACCGGGATCCGCTATACCGGGACAACCTGCTTCCGAGATGATCCCCACATTGGATCCTTGGAGACAGGGGTCCAGAAAAGATGGAAGGACCTCGGCTTCGGTATATTTGTTGAGCAGTTCTAAATGCAGCCCGGGTTGGGACTTTTTCGAATTTATTTTTTTGATAAAATGTCGTGCGGTCTTTTCATTTTCCACAATAAAGTGGTCTATGCTTTCAATGGCCCTCTTGATGGAAATGGGAAGTACTTCCAATGGTTCGTTGTCCCCTAGGGTAGTGGGGATCAAAAAAAGTTTCCCTAAAATGGGTGCGTTTCCATCTTCCATACAGTGGTTTAAGCATTTTAATTGTGCGACAAGCGGTTCGCAATGGCGTCACAGGCCTTGTCGATCAATCTGTACACTTCTTCAAAGCCTTCGTCCGCATCGTAATAGGGATCGGGCACTTCCTTTGTGGAAAGGCTGGTCTCCTCCAAAAGCAGTTTTACTTTTTTTATATCCTCTTCATTTTTTGCCAAGGAGATGATATTTCTGTAATTGCTCCTGTCCATGGCGTATATCAGGTTAAAATCCCTAAAATCCTGTCTTGAAAAGCGCCGAGAACGTTGGTCGTTTATATTGATGCCATGTTTTTGGGCGACTGCTATGGACCGCTGGTCCGGCCTACTGCCTACATGGTACCCCGCGGTACCGGCAGAATCGACGAGGATCTGTTCTTGGTCAATTTTGCTCCTTAAGATGCCTTCGGCCAATGGCGACCTACAAATGTTCCCTAGGCAAACCATTAAGACTTTCGTTTTCATTGCAATACCTACGAGAATTTTTTGGTTAGATCGTCTATGTATTTTTTGAACTGTTTATCGGTTTCCGCAAGGTTGTCCACGGTTTTACAGGCATGCAGTACAGTGGCATGGTCCCTTTTACCTATCTGTGATCCGATGCTGGCCAAGGAGGCCTTGGTAAATTTTTTGGCAAAGAACATGGCCAGTTGACGTGCCTGCACTATGTGTCTTTTGCGTGTTTTGGACTGTAGGGTCGCAACATCCATCTCGAAGTAATCGGAGACCACTTTTTGGATGTAATCTATGGAGACTTCCCGTTTGGTATTCTTTACGAATTTCTCCACCACCTGTTGGGCAAGCTCCAAGGTAACCTCCTTTTTGTTGAAGGAAGATTGGGCGATAAGGGATATAATGGCGCCTTCCAGTTCGCGTATATTGCTCTTTATGTGTTTGGCGACATAATCGATGATATCATCCGGCATTTCCACCCCGTCCCTGTACAGTTTGTTGCGAAGTATGGAGATTCGGGTCTCGTAATCGGGACTCTGTAATTCCGCCGAGAGGCCCCATTTGAAGCGGGACAAAAGACGTTGCTCTATGTCCTGCATATCAACGGGTGCCTTATCGGAGGTTAGGATGACCTGTTTTCCGTTTTGGTGCAAATGGTTGAAAATATGAAAGAAAACATCTTGTGTGCCCGATTTTCCCGATAGGAACTGTACATCATCTATGATGAGGACATCGATCAACTGATAAAAATGGATAAAATCGTTCCGGGTGTTTTTCTTGACGGACTCGATATATTGCTGGGTAAATTTCTCCGCCGAAATATAGAGCACCGTCCTTTCCGGATATTTGTCCTTGATCTCTACCCCAATGGCATGTGCCAAATGGGTCTTCCCCAGACCAACCCCGCCAAATACCAACAACGGGTTAAAGGAGGTGCCTCCAGGTTTATTGGCTACCGCCATTCCTGCGGAACGGGCCAACCTGTTGGAATCACCTTCCAAAAAATTGTCGAAACTGTAATTGGGATTTAGCTGGGACTCTATTTTAATATTTCTGATTCCAGGAATTACGAAGGGGTTCTTCAATTCCGGATTTTTCGATTTGATCGGAACATCCAATTCCTGGGGAGCCACATGTACACGATTGGAACTGGGTATCCTCTCCGTAAAGGGCTCCCGGTTGCCATAGGTGTTTTCCATTTTGATGATATACACCAATTTGGCGCTCTCGCCCAATTCCTTGGTGAGGGCAACTTTCAGAAGTTTTACATAGTGCTCTTCCAACCATTCATAAAAAAACTTGCTGGGAACTTGGATGCTTAGGGCATTATTGGATAACTTTACTGGTTTAATGGGCTCAAACCAAGTTTTGAATGCCTGCGGTTGGATATTATCCTTGATAAAAGCCAAACAATTGTTCCATACGGAATGAGCAGTAACATTCATTTTAAAAAATTATCTTATTTTGTTGGTTAGTGATTTTGTTCGTTTTTCAATCGTTTTGCCCGTGTTCTCAGGCTTAATAAAGCAGGACAAATATGTGAACAAAATATCTAAAAAAAAAATCAATTGATATTGAATTATCCCTTTTTTTTTCTCATGTTGTGACCTTACTTTATAGCTTTTAAATATATCGTTTTTTGTTTTAATTATATGGTTTTAAATGAAATTTCTTTTAGGGTCCGGTATTCGGAAACGGACCAAATGGGCGTCGTATACCACGGCAATTACGCGCAATATCTGGAAATGGGAAGGGTCGAATGGCTAAGGGCGCTAGGGTTTTCTTACAAAGGCTTGGAAGCTATCGGTATAATGTTGCCAGTGATCTCCCTCCACATAAATTTTAAGAAATCGGCGGTCTATGACGATCTTATTACCGTGGCCACAACCCTTAAGAAAATACCCTCCGTCAGAATCGAATTCGACTACCAAATTTACAATGGGGAAAAGGAGATTTTAGCGGAGGCCAATACCGTTTTGGCCTTTGTGGACATGAACACCAAAAGGCCCATGAAGTGTCCTTCCAATATTTTGGAACGTATTCACTTGTAGTGTTCCTTCTACCTTCCTTTCGGCCAGACCAAGTCTTGTTCTTTTCACACGATACTATTTCTTTTTAAGGATCTTTACCGGATACATCGCATTGAAAAGGTCTTCGATTTTGGCGGACTCACTTTTGCGAACCGAGATGGTCATGCCGCACTTCTCGGTCATAGTTTGGGACACGAGGGTTATCTGCGACTGTTTGATACTGCGCATTACACGGTCCATATCCTCATAACCGAATTCCAGTTCAAAGAGCTGTTGTACGGTTTTGTCCATTATAGTTGATGCCTCCAAGGCCATTTGCGCAGCGGTCCTGTAAGAGGACACCAAACCGCCCACGCCCAATTTTGTACCCCCGAATATGCGAACCACCGCTATCAGGATATTGGTCACGCCAAAGGCCTGTATCTGTCCATAAATGGGCAATCCGGCCGAATTATTGGGCTCCCCGTCGTCCTGGGCCCTGTACCGTGGCTCCTCCACGCCAATTTGCCATGCATGGCAGACATGGTTGGCGGCAGGATATTTTTTCCGCAGTCCCTCTATATGGGGCCGTACATCCCCTTCACTGTCCAAAGGAAAGGCATACCCGATGAACTTGCTCTTTTTTTCCTTAAAAAGAACCGGTCCAAAGGGTTCCGTAATCGTCTTATAACCGTCGTTCTCCAAATCCATAATTAGGAAAATGCCACCATTAAGATACTGCTTACCGCAAGTACGATCCCCAGCCAGTTTTTTATCCTCAATTTTTCCTTGAACAGTAGGATTCCCAAAAGGGTCGATACCAAGACGGTGGCCACATTGTTGATGGTGAATATGGAGGCGCTGTTCAGAATCTCCCCTTCCAGGGCCCTCAATAAAAAGAACAGGGTAAAAAAATTAAAGATTCCCAGTACCGTTCCGGCCAATAGGTTTTTGGTGTTCACCTTTATAGGGTGCCCTACGGACCTAAAGAGGATCAGCAAAAATCCGGTGCACCCTGCGGCACCAAATACCGTAAGTGAAAAAAGTAGAAAATCCCCCTTGGCCATATAGGCGGCCTGTAAATACTTAATGGCGGCATCAACGAGGCCAGAACCCAAAAATAACGATATGGGAAGTATAAGGTTAACCGACTTTATCTTTGCCTCCCCTTCCTTTAGGGAAACAAAATACACTGCCAACAAGGCAATCAGTATACCCACGACCTTTATAGGCCCCAGGAGCTCACGGTAAAGTACCACTCCCAATAATACAGGTACCACCAAAGACATTTTTGAGACCACCGAGGCCACCGAAACACCTATTTCCTGTGCGGTCTTGGCCGTAAGTTTAAAGACCACAAGAAACAATGCGCCCAGTGCAAGCGTAGGTAAAAACCATGGTTTGCTTGGAATCAGCCCCAAATGCAGGGGGCCATTGTGGAAGAAGCCAGCGCAGAGGGCCGCTACAAAATAATTGGTCACTATGGCATAAAAGGTCTGCACCCCATGTTTTGAAAACAATTTGAAGATCACGAAAAGTGAACTGGAGGACAGGATGCAGAGGGTCAGGTCCATGTCTACAGATGGTCCTTAATGGAGGTAACGTCCTGTTCGCCCAGCAAAAGGTGCCAGCTTTTGATACCCAACGTTTTGGCCGCCTCGGTATGCTCTTTTGTATCGTCCACAAAAAAGGTTTCGGAAGGATCCAGTCCGTTTTGCTCCAGTACAAACTTAAAGATTGCGGTATCGGGCTTTCTATATTTTATTTCATGGGAGAGGTAGAACCTTTCAAAGCAATTTTTGAACCTCAAAAAGCGCTCATTGCCCATTTGATCGATAACCTTTTCTATATGAAGGGCATTGGTGTTGCTCAATAGGAAAAGTCGATAGCTGCCTTCCGATGCCAGATTTTCTATAAATTCCAAGCGATGTTCCGGAAAATCAAGGATGATCGAATTCCACGCCTTTTTGATTTCGGAAGTGGGTACCTCGGGAAATAGAAGGCCCATTTTTCCCAGGAAACCATCTGAATCCATAGCGCCGATCTCATAGGAATTGAATAGGGATATGTGATCGGGTCCCAGATCTGGAAGTCCCCATTGGTACATTGCCCGTAACGGTGCCATCTTATCGAGGTTTATAAAGATATCCCCAAAATCAAAAATCAGATTTTTTAACATTTTCAACTATTTTTAAGGTATCCGTTACCAGCTGTCTTTCCATTCGTAATTTTCCGGTGATGGAGGGGGCGCGAAGCCCTTCCATAAAATAGGATTTCCCCGTGAATATACGGGCCTCGTCCCAGAGATTACTGTCCATGAATGTCCTTAAGGTTTGCGCTCCCCCTTCCACCAGCAGACTGATAATTGATTTTTTATGGAGCAGTTCGCATATCTGTACCGCCAGGTCCCGTTCAAAATCCATGGTAACATATTCCAAGTTGGGAATTTTCTGCTTAGGGGCTTCCCGTTGCGTTAGCAACAGCGTTGGTATGCTTCCATCCATAACGTGGTATGCAGGGCCGATTTTAAGGTCCCTGTCCAATATGACCCTTAAGGGCGGTCTTCCGTACCATGTTCGGAGGTTCAATTGAGGGTTGTCTTCCAATACGGTATTGGTGCCCACCAGAATGGCCTGTTCTTCTCCCCTCCATTTGTGTGCCAACTGCCGGGAAGGAGGAGCGGTGATCCAGTACGGTGCCGGTTCTTCCTGTCGTACGTTTTTGGTGGGAGCCAAAAAACCGTCAGGGCTCTCTGCCCATTTCAGGATCATATATGGCCTTCTTTTTTCCATAAAACAAAGGAACCGTTTGTGGTGTTCCCTGCACGCATCTTCCAGGACCCCAACGGTTACCTCGCAGCCGGCTTCCCTCAATTTTCGTATCCCGTTGCCCGCAACCTTTTCATTTGGATCGGTAATCCCGATCACCACTTTGGGTATCCTGTTGCGTACGATCATATCGGCACAGGGAGGGGTCTTTCCATAATGGGAACATGGCTCCAATGTAACATATAGGGTACTGCCGCGCAATAGGGAAGGGTCCTTCACCGAATTGATGGCATTGACTTCTGCATGTGGTCCCCCGAAGGGATCCGTAAACCCTTCCCCTATGATGGTGTCTCCACGCACCACAACGCTCCCCACCATGGGATTCGGAAAGGTGGTCCCCAACCCATTTTTGCCCAATTGGATGCAGCGCAAAATATATTTTTCGTGTATCTTCACCCCACAAAAATAGAATTTTAAAACATACTTTTTCGGAAAAATGGGCACAGTGGCGATCAGGGAGATACGGCAGGAAGATAATGTGGAGGTGGCAGGAATGATCCGTCATGTCCTTGTGGAAATGGGCGTCCCAAAAGTGGGTACCGCCTACGCCGACAAGGCATTGGATAGTATGTTCGAAAATTATAATGTTCCCAATGCCGATTATTTTGTGGTGGTAGAGGATGAAGAGATCATTGGAAGTGCCGGTATTGCACAATTGGAGAATTTTGAAGGCAACGTATGTGAACTGCAGAAAATGTATTTTACCGAAAAGGCCCGGGGCAGGGGCTTGGGGAGCATCATGATGGCAATCTGTCTGGAAAGGGCACGGGCATATGGTTATGGCAAATGTTATTTGGAAACTTTGCCCTATATGGAAGCGGCACAAAAATTATACAGAAAAACGGGTTTTTCGTATCTGGATGGCCCCTTGGGCGATACGGGCCATTATTCCTGTACGGTATGGATGCTTTTGGATTTATAGGAGGATGGACTTAAAGGAGATAAAAAATATCTTTCACAGGGAACTGGATGCGTTTTATGCAAAGGAGGAGGTGGACAGCTTTTTTTATATGATGGTTGAACATTATTTGGGGATGCCCCGTTTTGTTCTGGCCCTGCAGCCGAACACGATTATAACCAAAGAAAGGGAGCAGCCTTTATTTGAGGGCTTGGCCCAGTTGCGGCAATTTAGGCCCATACAATATGTTTTGGGCAAGGCACACTTTATGGACATGGAATTTAGAGTGGATGAACGGGTGCTTATCCCCAGGCCCGAGACGGAAGAACTGATACGTTGGATATTGGACGAAATCCCTTCAGATGCGACCCCCAACATTCTGGACATTGGGACGGGAAGTGGTTGCATTGCCATTGCCCTGGCAAAAAATGTGCCCGGGGCCCATGTATATGCCTTGGATATTTCGGGGCCGGCCTTGGCACTCGCCACCCAAAATGCAAAGGACAATGGGGTGTCGGTGGTTTTTATGGAAGAGGACATCCTGAATACCGGCTCACTTCCCTTGAAGTTCAATATCATCGTATCCAATCCGCCCTATGTACGTTTGTTGGAAAAAGGGCAGATGGCACCCAATGTTCTCCAATATGAACCTGAAAGCGCCCTTTTTGTGGACGATGAGGATCCACTATTGTTCTACAGGGAAATAGCGACCTTTAGTGGGCAGCACCTCCTACCGGGAGGGGCCCTTTATGTTGAGATCAATCAGTACCTTGGGGAGGGTACCGCACAGCTTTTTCGGACCAAGAACCTTTTGGAAGTGGAGCTACGGAAGGATATGTTCGGAAACGACCGGATGTTGAAAGGAACGATAAGGTAATATGTTGTGATGTTGTACGATAGCATTCTGGAAGGTATTCATAGGCCATCGGGAAAATAATCAAGCAGCGCGCCGGGGGTCGAAAAAATAACCAGGTTTTATGAAAGCAATAGTAGTATTTTGTGGCAGCAATGAGGGCAAGGACCCAGTGATGGGGGAGATGGCCTACGGACTGGGACGTTACCTTGCCGAAAATAAGATCGACCTTGTCTATGGTGGGGCCAGAATAGGGATAATGGGTAAAGTGGCCCAGGGCGCCTTGGACCATCGGGGAACCGTGATCGGCGTGATCCCGGATTTTCTGAAAAGCAGGGAAGTATACCATACAGGGCTCAGCAGGTTGATCGTTACCGAAAATATGCACCAACGCAAATTGGAGATGCACGAACTTTCTGATGGGATCATAACCTTGCCCGGGGGCTGCGGTACCATGGAGGAACTTTTTGAAATGGTGACCTGGGGGCAATTGGGACTGCACCATAAGCCAATAGGAATCTTGAACATCAACGGATTTTATGATTGCCTGCTCCAATTCCTGGAGGAAACGGTACAAAAGGGATTTGTAAAACAAGAACATTATAATATGCTGCTCGTGGAGAGTAGCATTGAAGGCCTCTTGGAAAAAATGGGCGACTATAAGCCGCCCAAAACAACAAAATGGATAAATAAAGACCAAGTGTAATGGATAGCAAGGAGAAACTGGAAACACTTCGTAAAGAGTTAAGGGAACACAATCACAATTACTATGTGCTGGACAGCCCAACAATAAGTGATTATGAGTTCGATTTAAAGTTGAAGGAACTTCAGGCGTTGGAGCAGAAATATCCGCAATGGGCCGATCCCACCTCCCCCTCCCTTAGGGTCGGTGGGGGAATGACCAAAAATTTCGAAACGGTCGTGCACGACCACCGTATGTATTCGCTTGAAAACTCCTATTCAAAGGATGACCTGGAGGACTGGGAAAAACGCATACAAAAAAATTTGGGTGACGTACCAGTGGAATTTGCCTGCGAACTGAAATACGATGGGGCTTCCATCAGCATCACTTACGAGAACGGAGTATTGTTAAGGGCCGTTACCCGAGGGGACGGATTTCAGGGAGATGACGTTACTACCAATATAAAGACCATCAGATCGGTGCCCTTGCGGTTAAAGGGCGATTTTCCCCTAAGGTTCGATGTTAGGGGCGAAATTGTGCTTCCCTTGGAAGGGTTTGCGAAAATGAACCAAGAGCGATTGGAAAATGGGGAGGAGCCCTATATGAACCCTAGGAACACGGCTTCCGGCAGCTTAAAGCTTCAGGACAGCTCCATTGTGGCCCAACGACCTTTGGAATGCCTTCTGTATGCGGTTGCGGGCTTACAGCTTCCGCTCCAAACACAGTTTGAAGTCTTGGAAAAGGCCCGTAACTGGGGATTTAAAGTGCCCACGGCCGCAAAATTGTGCAGGTCCACGGAGGAGGTCATGGACTTTGTGGATTATTGGAACGTGCACCGGCATGAACTGCCCTATGAAACGGATGGGGTCGTGGTAAAGGTGAACAACCTTAGGCATCAGGAAGAACTGGGATATACGGCCAAATCCCCCAGATGGGCGATGGCTTACAAATTTAAGGCGGAAACGGCTACTACGGTGCTTCAGGAAATCACCTATCAGGTAGGAAGAACGGGAGCCATTACGCCAGTTGCCAACTTAATACCGGTCCTGTTGGCCGGAACCACCGTTAAAAGGGCTTCCCTGCACAACGCCGATCAGATTGCCAAATTGGATATAAGGGTAGGGGATACCGTTTTTGTGGAAAAAGGGGGCGAGATCATCCCGAAGATAGTAGGGGTGGATTTTACCAAAAGACCTCAGGATTCGGAGCCTACCATCTATATAGATCACTGCCCCATTTGCAGGGCGCCCTTGGAAAGGAACGAAGGTGATGCCAAACATTTCTGTACCAACCATTATGGATGTCCCCCGCAGATCACGGGACGTATCCAGCACTATATCTCCAGAAAGGCGATGGATATAGAGGGTCTGGGTGGTGAAACAGTGGAGCTTTTGTTCAGGCAGGGCCTTATTTCCAATTATGCGGATCTGTACACCCTTACAAAGGAAGATCTGTTACCTTTGGAGCGCATGGCCGAAAAATCTGCCGAAAATTTGTTGCAGGGGGTGGTTGCTTCTAAAAAAATTCCTTTTGAAAGGGTTTTATTCGCATTGGGGATTCGCTTTGTAGGGGAAACGGTCGCCAAAAAATTGGCAAGGGCCTATAAATCTGTCGATGCCCTTATATCTGCCACAGTGGAAGACCTATTGTCCGTCGATGAAATAGGCCAACGTATCGCCGAGAGCGTGGTCCAATTTTTTCAGGATGAAAATAACCTGTTGATCATATCCCGCTTAAAAAGCTATGGTGTTCAAATGGAACTGTCCACCGATCAGCTCGAAAACAGGACGGAGGTGTTAAAGGGACTTTCATTTGTGATTTCAGGGGTATTCGAAAAAATGGGAAGGGACGAACTTAAAAAAATGATCGAGGACAATGGAGGCAAGGTAGCATCCTCCATTTCTTCCAAAACATCCTTTTTGGTGGCCGGGGAAAATATGGGGCCCAGTAAAAGGACCAAGGCCGAAGGGCTCAAGGTTCCCATTATTTCCGAGCACGACTTTTTGACCATGCTGGAAACTGCCGCCCTTTAGTGAAGGAGATAGCAGGTGGGGTGCCTTTCCCGCTTTTTGCATTATAGTCCATGGGCGGAACCTATCCTCGATCGGTTTCTATGATCAGGTCAAAATCGATTTCGACCACATCTGAAATTACGATCAAGCCGAATGCTTTTTTAGGTGCTTCGAGGTCAAAATCATTTAAATTGACCGATAGTTTGCCCGATACGCACAGTTTTTCCGTTCCTTGGCATTGTATGGGAATGGAATAGGATTTTTCCATGCCGGCAATTTCTATGGATACCTTTGCCGTATGGGATCCCTGTGGCAGGTTTTCCAATTGCAGTTCCAATAGACTCAACTGTATCTTAGGGTGTTCGGAAGATTTAAGTAGGTTCATGAAATCCCTATTGATCGCCCTGCCACCACAATCAAAATATCCGTTATAGAGGGGAAGCACTGCTTTGTTAAAAAGCAATTTCCCGTTTTGCTTGGAATATTCTATGGTGATGGGTTTGGTCAACTGGGCTGCGTTAAACCCACATTTGAACTTGTTCACATTGGAGCTTCCGGAAATGACCAGTCTGCTTTCGGGAGAGATTTCCACTTGTTTTTCCTCGGCACTGTCCGTCGGAGCGAACGACAACAACCCCAAGAATGATATCAGATAAAGAATCGGTCTTTTCATGTGTCCGTTGTTTTATAAATGGGAACAGATCCTTGGGAACACTTGGATTTTCAATGTTCGTCAAAAGACCTGCTCCCATATATTTGATAGATGTTTTTATGTTGTCCTAGAAGCCAATGGCAGCTTCCAACATCAGCCCCTTGAACTTTCCTTCATTAAAAATGCTGGTGCTGCCGTAACCATCATACTCTTGGTTTACATACTCGATCTTGGCAAGAATGTTCTTGGTAAGGAACCATCCTGCTCCCAGTTGTAAACGGGTAATATCGATTTCCTCGCCAGTGGCCTCTTCGGAACCTACCTTGTTGTAACGGCCTCCGAAATAGAAATTTTCATCCTTTCCGAAACGGTAGACCAATTCCCCTGCAAATTGGTTGGCGGTCCTCTTTTCCAATTCCGTGGACGCTTTGCCGGTAGCGGTCTCTATGGTACCAAAAAACTCAAGGCCCTTATATTTTACGAATGGATTGAACATAAATGCACTGATCTGGTTCCTAAGTGCGGGATTGTACCTTCCGGACCTGAAATTGGCCGAAGTGGTGGCATCTACGTTCTCCATGACCAAATAATACCTGGAACCGCTCCTGTCCGCAGCGTACAGATAGGAATTGGCCACTTTGCCCGTATTGTAGACAGATCCGGTAATGCGTATCCTTAGGTCGTCGTCCAACTGTTTGTCATATCCTAATTTGGCAAGGAAGGAAGCCCCGCCACTGTCGGGATTGGCCACATCTTGGTTCAGTTTACCATTGGTAAATCCCACCATTCCGATGAACCCACTTCTACGATAGTACAGTTCGGCGCCGACTTCGGTGGTAAAGGCATCCATGATCAGGTTGCCCACAAAGGGGTTGTGCAGTGTTTGGGCGTTGTCGCTCCTTCTGAAATGGGCATCCCCATAGTTGTTTTCCATATGCCCGATTTTAAGGGTAGTGTATTTCATCAGGTCTTCCATAAATCCCTCCTTGATAAAGTCCAACCGGTCAATTTGTAAATAACCGCCCTTTACATAGGGCTCGGGATGGTGCCTTGAGGAAAGATATGTCCTTAAGTGCATGCGCACCCCATCGGCCAGGGCCACATCAAGATCTAGGTTGGCAGTGGCAAGATTAAAGTTGTACCCGATTTCCTTGAGGGCCACACTGCCCGAATTTTCATGGTCCACAGCTTGGAACTGTAGGGTAGAGGCGCCCCCGATGCGGACCTTTACGCCATCAAAGGTAGAGGTGGAATCCTTGGGACTTTCAAAAACGTTGATTCCGTTTTTATCGGGTTGTCTGTAGTTGTCCAGGTTTCTGTTCTGGGCAAAAAGGGTGCTTGCGGTCAATAACATGGCCGAGAAGCAAACGAACGATATGGTTGTTTTCATAATGCTTAGGTGTTTACTATTTATTAATGGGTTGCTTTTATCGTGTACTTTATTACAATTTCATCGCCTGTGGTGATCGTTCCCAATAAGGCTTTGGGTGGATCGATCTTAAAATCGGTCATGAGCATTTTCTTGGATCCGGTAATGGTAATGGTATTGCCATTGATCTGCAGTTCAACGGGCAGTTCCACCGGTTTTTGGACCCCGGCAATGGAAAGGGTTCCAAGGATTAGAAGGGAGTGAACGGTATCACTTTTTTTTACGGAGGATTTAACCTCTTTCAATGCAAATTGTATGTTCTTATGGGTGTCGGTCTTAAGGGCCTTATACGTGTTTTTGTCCATCCCGCCCTTGCCGCTTTTTAAGCTTTCGGCCTTTACCGTGATCTCCAATCCTTTCAAAAGAAGTTCACCTTCCTTGTCCAGGGTGAGCGTGCCGTAATAGGTTTCCGCTACCTCTTCCCAATCGTGTAGGCTAGAGGTGCCGGAAACCGTTAGGGAGGAGTTGGTATTTTGTATTTTGTACTGCTGGGCACCCAGTGTTCCGCAGAACAGAATGGATAGCAGAAACAGATGGACTGTTATTTTTAAAGGGCCGTTTAATGTGGACATAGCTGTTTGTTTTAGAATATGGACCAAAGTTACGGGTGCACGTTTCCTTAAAATATGAGATATATCATGTAAGGCCTTTTAGGGAGGTTTTCTTGTTAAAAAGATCTACAAGGAGTAATTTTGGCCCTTAACTGCATAGATCGGAAGTCCCCGATCCATTGGTATACATAGACGATAGGACAAGGTATCGTTGGACGGGCCTGATCGATGACCATACACTGAAAAAATGGAACTACCTAAAAATATGGATGAGTTTGGGGGAACTCTCAGGTTACCGACTCCCCCGGATGTTTGGCCGGGCGCATTAAGGGCGCTGTGGTACGATGGGAAGGGAGAATGGGAAGCGGCACACGATATTGCCCAAGATATGATGGGAAAGGATGGCAGCTGGATCCATGGATATCTGCACAGAAAGGAGGGTGATCGGTTTAATGCGGGCTATTGGTACGGAAAGGCCGGCAGACCCTATCCCAACGTGGGTCTGGAGGAGGAGTTTAAGGAACTTGTACGTCACTTCCTAAAGGAATAACGTATAGGGCACTTCAATTAACTTCCTGTCCTTTAGGCAATGGCAGCTAGTGTAAAGGTACGTCCTTGGGATGTTCAGGGATATCTATACATTTATGGAGATACCCTCGGCACCTAGGTACTCGCTTTTGTCGAAGTAAAAATCCACCCGCCCTAGATTGATGCCAAAGCAACCTACTTGGTTGACGAGGACCTTGCGGCCCATTTTGTTCCGGACTATGGTGGGCCGTTCCAAAAAGGTGTGGGTGTGCCCACCGATGATCAGGTCTATATTGGCGGTGTGCGCCGCCAAGGTAAGATCGTCCGGTTTATTGGTGTTTTCATAACTGTAACCCAAGTGCGACAGGCAGATGATCAGGTCACATTTTTCCTTTTCCTTTAAAGTGGCACTGATGTCCTGTGCCACTTCGATCGGTTCCAGATAACGGGTCTCCCGGAACAATTTTTTGGTCACCAGTCCCTCCAGTGCAATGCCGAGCCCGAATATTCCCACCTTAATGCCGTTCAAGTTATAAGTGGTGTAGGGCTTTACATGTCCGTCCATTATGGTATTTGAAAAATCATAATTGGCAGAGAGGAACTGGAAGGAGGCATGGGGCAATTGGGCGTACAGCCCTTCGATCCCATTATCGAAATCGTGGTTCCCTATGGTGGCCGCATCGTACTTCAGCATGCTCATCAACTTGAATTCCAGTTCCCCTCCATAAAAATTAAAATATGGGGTTCCCTGAAAAATATCGCCTGCATCCAATAATAGGGTGCTGGGATTCTCCTTTCGTATTCGTTCGACCAAGCTGGCCCTTCTTGCCAATCCGCCCATATTCGGAAATTCGGAATGATCTGGGGGAAAGGCGTCTATGTGGCTGTGCACATCGTTGGTATGAAGAATGGTGACCTGCTTTTTGGCGTTTGCGGTACAGGAATCAAGGGTAAGTCCCCCTAATCCAACAAAGGCGGATGAAGCTGCGGTGCGTACTATAAAATTCCTTCTTTTCATTTTTTTGTTGTCATGGGCCAATGGCGAGGGTTACTTTAATTTCATAAAACGTTCGTCCACGACAGGGGCTATGGTGTCCACTTTGTTCAAATAATCGATCATGGCGTTCCTAATAAGGTAATCGGTATCGGTAAGGCCTACGTTCTCCCCAAAGAAATCCATCTTGTCGCCCCCACTGATCAGGTAATTGGACGTGGCCACATAATAGGTCCTGTTCTCGTCGAAAGGTTTTCCCTGTATGTTGACCGATGAGAGGCTGTCCCCCTGATCCAGTACGATCTGTATGCCCGAAATGGGGTGGGGCTTGCTTGCACTTATCAAAAAAGAGACCAGTTTTCGGACCGCACTTGCGGGAAGCTCCGCGACTACGATATTATTCTCAAAGGGCATTACCTCGTACATGGTGCGGGCGCTCACCTTGCCGGCCGAGATGGTCGAACGTATGCCCCCGAAATTGAGGAGTACAAAATCAAGTTCCTTCCCGGTCCTGCTCTTAAAAATAGGTGCCGCCTGGGCAAGTACTATGTCGGCCATCAAATTTCCCGCACTGCTGTTACGTTCTCCATCTTCTTTGGAGATTGTCCTTGGCGCATAGGCAAGGGTACTGTCCAACACTTCGTCTATCCGGTTCCTGTAGGGCGCCACAAAACGATCGATAGAATCTACGGCGGGTATTTCCGCACTTATGGGTAGTTGTTCGGCATCGATTTTTATCAAGGTGGAATTTGGCTGCCTACAGGAGCCAATAATTATAAATGTTATGAATATAACAAAATGTTTTATTTTTAAATCCATTATACTGCGTATCTTCGTACGTAAATTGACGGTAGATTATTTACATTTGTAAAAATGTAAAAATACATGTTTTTAAAGGGTATAAAAGAAAAATTTAAACATAAATCCGGCCGCAGGCACCTGCAGCAGGAATTAAAAAAGCCCTTGAAGGGAATCGACCGAAAAAAAGGGATTTCCGCTGTAGCATGTATCGTAAATCTGGACCAGTTTTCGGATACGGATGCCTTTTATGGACTGGCAAACGAATACGGACTGCAGCCCAATGCCATTAAAATAATAGGTTATAAAGAGCTGTACGATAAAAATTCCCCTTATTCCACCCCTGTTTTTTCGGATAGGGACCTGGGTTGGGGCGGAAAGATAGAAAATGGCTATGTGCTTGAATTTTTGAACAGGGAATACGATATCCTGATCAATTATTACACCGAGGACAAGTTGTTGCTGAAATTGATGACCTTAAAGACCAGGGCCCGCCTTTATGTAGGGTTCGGGGAAGTGGACAAAAACTTGAACGATCTGATATTGAATATGCCCATAGCCGATTTTAAATTGTTCTCAAAGGAACTGGGGAAATATTTGAAGGTACTAAAAGAAATAGGATGATGGAACATTTAGTGGGAACCGGAGTGGCATTGGTCACTCCTTTTACGGAGGACCGTTCCGTTGATACGGAGGCCCTGGTACGTATAGTGGATTATTGTATAGAAGGAGGCGTTGACTATTTGGTGGTACTTGGTACCACCGGGGAGTCCGTTACATTGGACAGGGACGAAAAACAACTTGTAATGGACACGGTGGTACGTGCCAATGCGGGAAGGTTGCCCTTGGTATTGGGGATAGGCAGCAATTACACCGATGCCGTGGTGAAAGAATTAAAAGAGGTGGATCTGTCCGATTTTGAAGCTGTCCTGTCCGTTTCGCCCTATTATAACAGGCCTACCCAAGAGGGGATCTACCAGCATTTTAAGGCAATTTCGGAAGCTTCCCCAAAGCCTGTGATCCTGTATAATGTGCCAGGACGTACCGGCACAAGTATGTTGCCTTCCACCAGCCTTCGCCTCGCAAGGGATTTTGAAAATATTGTGGCGATCAAAGAGGCCTCGGGCGACATTGGACAGTTAATGCAGCTTATAAAAGGGGCTCCGGAGGGTTTCCTGGTTATTTCAGGGGACGATATCACGGCACTGCCGACCGTATTGGCCGGTGGGGCAGGGGTCATCTCCGTGATCGGCCAAGGCCTACCCGCCGAATTTACAAGGATGGTCCGATTGGGGCTAGAGGGCGATGTTACTGGAGCGTACGCGCTACACTATAGGATGATGGATGCCATGTACCTTATTTTCCAAGAGGGAAATCCGGCCGGGATCAAGGCAATTTTCGAACTCCTGGGACTTTCCACTGCCTATGTGCGACTTCCCTTGGTGGAGGCCAGTGAACAGCTACGCCAGCAACTGGCGGGTTTTATAGGAAACTTTTCCAAAATACCTGCCTAAGAAAATTGGGGAAGGGATGGACATTGGGCCGGACTACGTTAAATCTTCGCTAAAAGGAATGGGAATCAAGGGTCGTGGAACTATATTTAGCAAAAAAAAATGTTTTTTATATCCACATGGAATTCCTAATTTTGCAAAATGTTTTTAAATATGCGGCAACTTCCATACCTTTTGATACTTGTTTTTATCCTAGCTTCCTGTAGTGAGTACCAAAAGGTGCTCAAGAACGAGGATGTAAAGGCAAAGTATGACCTGGCCGAAAAATTCTATAACGAAGGGGATTACAAAAGGGCCAATAGGCTTTTTGAGCAAATAGCCCCCAAGTATGTGGGAAAACCCCAGGGAGAACGGGTGATGTTCTTTTTTGCGGATTCCTATTTCAAGATCGGGGACTACAACTTGGCGGGATATCAATTTGAACGGTTCCTAAAGTCCTATCCAAAAAGTGATAAGTTGCAGGAAGCCGCTTTTCTGGGCGCCAAGAGTTATTACGAACTTTCCCCGATATATTCCGTCGATCAGACCGATACGGACAAGGCCCTGTCCAAGCTACAGGTTTTTATCAACACCTATCCAGATTCCGAATATTTTGACAGTGCCAATAAAATGGCCAAGGAACTAACTACCAAAAAAGAAAAAAAGGCCATCGAGATCGTGGCCCAGTACAATAAATTGAGCGGGTTCGATTTTAGTTTTTTGACCCCCGCCATAACCGGGGCCGATAATTTCCTGTCGGACTATCCCGGATCTGAATTCAGGGAAGATGCCCTGTTCTATAAATTTAATGCCACCACCCATATGGCCCTTAACAGTTTCGATAATAAAAAGGGGGAAAGGTTAAAGGAGGCACGTGCGGCACATGTGGCGCTGATAAAATATTATCCGGAAACCAAATATGCCGGAAAAGTGGCGGATCTGTTACAACAGATCGAAAAGGAGTCACAGAATTTTTCCAAATAAATCAAGTTTACCATGAATATGAACGATCTTAAAAATTCAAAGGCCCCTGTTTCTACCGTGACCATCAACAAAAACGAGTTCGATGCACCTACTGGAAACATCTATGAGGCAATTTCCATTGTTTCCAAAAGAGCGGTACAGATCAATTCCGAAATCAAAAAGGAACTGTTGGAAAAATTGGAAGAGTTTGCGACCTACAGCGATAGCTTGGATGAGGTCTTTGAGAACAAGGAGCAGATCGAAGTTTCCAAGTTCTATGAAAAACTTCCAAAACCACATGCTTTAGCGGTAATAGAGTGGTTGGACGATAAAATTTATCACAGGAATACGCAGAAAGACGTTTAGGCTATGTTGGGCGGTAAAAATATCCTTCTGGGCATAACGGGAGGGATAGCTGCATATAAAACAACATTCCTTGTCCGTTTACTTATAAAGGCTGGCGCCAACGTTAAGGTCATCTTAACGGAGAGCGCCAGTTCTTTTGTTTCCCCCCTTACCCTTTCCACCCTTTCCAAGAACCCGGTGTTGACCTCCTTTATCAATTCGGAGGATGGCAGTATTTCTTGGAACAACCATGTGGAGCTCGGCCTATGGGCGGATCTGATGATCGTTGCGCCCGCAACGGCCAATACGCTCTCCAAAATGGCAAATGGGATCTGCGACAATCTTTTAATGGCGACTTACCTATCGGCAAAATGTCCGATCTTTTTTGCGCCGGCGATGGACCTGGACATGTATGCACATCCCACGACAAGGGCATCCTTCAAGACGCTCGGTTCTTTTGGCAATATTATCATACCCGCCACTAGTGGGGAACTGGCCAGTGGACTGTATGGCGAAGGGCGTATGGCGGAACCGGAAGAAATCGTCCGGTTTCTAGGGGAATTTCTTATAAAGGGACAACCGCTCTATGGTAAAAAAGTGCTGCTAACGGCGGGTCCTACCTATGAAGCAATAGATCCGGTACGATTTATAGGAAACCACTCCACAGGGGCCATGGGTTTTGAACTTGCCAAAACAGCCGCCGCACTGGGTGCCGAAGTGGTGTTGGTATCCGGGCCCTCCAATTGTTCCATTGGGCACCACCCCATTTCATTGGTACAAGTGGTTTCGGCCGATGAAATGTATCAGGCCGTACACGAATATTACGCCGATATGGATATTGTGATCTGTGCAGCGGCCGTGGCCGATTACAGACCTGAAAAGGCGGCCGTGCAAAAGATCAAAAAAAATGAACCTTCCCTGACCTTGCAACTTGTAAAGACGAAGGATATCCTGATGTCCTTGGGGCAACGGAAGAAACAACAGTTTTTGGTGGGGTTTGCGCTGGAAACGGAAAACGAGATCGACAATGCCAAAGGCAAATTAAAAAGAAAGAACCTGGATGCCATTGTCCTGAACTCCTTAAACGACAAGGGTGCAGGATTTGGGGGCAATACCAATAAAATTTCCTTTCTGGATAAGGATCTACGGTTAAAAACGTTTGCATTAAAGACCAAGGCGGCAGTGGCCTCGGACATTTTAAACGAAATAATCCAAAGGATCCATGCGTAGTTTTTTTGTAACCACCATCTGCATGCTTTTTCTTATACAGATAAAGGCACAGGAACTCAACTGCCCCATCACCATAAACTCGGATCAGGTAGGGCAGACCAATCAGCAGATTTTTAGGACACTGGAGCGCTCCCTGAACGACTTTGTCAACAAGACCAAGTGGACAAATAGGGTCTATGGGGAACGGGAAAGATTAAATGCCAGGATGTTCATTACGGTCTCGGAATACGAATCCAACAGGTTCAAGGCAAGTATACAGCTACAATCATCACGACCCGTCTTCAACACTTCCTATGAAAGTCCCGTATTCAATTACAAGGACAACCAATTCAATTTTGAGTATATAGAATTTCAACCCTTGGTATATAACGAAAATGTTTTTGAATCCAATTTGGTAGGCGTTGTGGCCTATTACGTTTATATAATGCTCGGCCTGGATGCCGATACCTTCTCCTTGGAGGGAGGGAACGATTATTATAGAAAGGCCCGGAACATTGTTTCCCAAGCTCAGGGAAGTAGTTTTGCGGGATGGAGCCAATCTTCCAATGAGCGTACCCGTTTTGAACTGGTGGACAATCTCATGTCCAATACCTTTAGGGAATACCGAATAGCCATGTACAATTATCACAGAAAAGGGCTTGATATCCTGGCGGACAACAATAGTACTGGGAAGCAAGTGATCGCTGGTACCATGAGGTTACTCGAAACCATGGCAAAAAGAAGACCGAACGCCTTTCTTATCCAAACCTTTTTCGATGCGAAATCCGATGAGATCAAGGATGTGTTTTCGGATGGCCCCAAAATGGATATAGTACAGCTAAAGGAAACCCTGACATCCATTGCGCCCCTTTACTCCGGTACCTGGAACGAAATAAAATATTGAACTCCATTTTTTTCAGGGTGGAATATAAATTATCTTTACGGGTATAATCCAGATTACCTTGCTTACGACCATCACCATTAAGAATTATGCACTTATAGACCATTTGAACGTGTCGTTCACCGATGGTTTTACAACTATAACCGGGGAGACGGGGGCCGGAAAATCCATTCTTTTGGGCGGACTGTCCCTAGTACTGGGAAAGCGCGCAGATCTTTCTTCCCTTAAGGAAAAGGATAAAAAATGCGTTGTGGAGGCCGAATTTGACATTACCAAGTATGGCTTGGAGGCTTTTTTTAATGAAAAGGAACTGGATTATGAACCCAAGACCATTTTAAGGAGGGAAATACTGCCCAGTGGAAAGTCGCGGGCCTTCGTCAACGATAGTCCGGTAACGTTGGATGTCCTGTCCTATATTGGGGACCGTTTGATAGATGTACATTCCCAACACCAGACCCTTCAGCTTGCAGAAGATGATTTCCAGCTGAAAATAATTGATGCCCTGGCCGATAATACCGCCCTTTTGGCAAGGTATTCGGAACAGCTTGGAAAGATGCAGATAAGCAGTAAAGAACTGAACAAACTTATAGCTTTTCAAGAGAATGTAATAAAAGAGCAAGAATACAACAGTTATCTTTTGAAAGAACTGGAATCCGTGCCGCTGAAAGAGGGAATGCAGGAGGAACTGGAAAGTCAATATGCCCAACTCAGCAATGTGGAGGCCATCATGGAACACCTCTCCCGTGGAAACCAGTTGTTGAACGATGAGCAGATCGGCATCATGACCCTCCTGACGGAACTGAAGCAGCTTTCCAATAAATTGGCGGGTTTTGGTACCCAGTTCGGTACCCTGAACCAACGTATCCAATCCGTTTTTATAGAGATGGACGATCTTTCCGGGGAACTGTTCAATCTATATGGGAACATGGAAGCGGATCCCGAACTGCTGGAGCAGGTCAATCACAAGTTGCAATTGCTCTACGACCTCCAGAAAAAACATCAGGTACAGGAAATTTCCGAATTGATCGCCATACGGGAAAGCCTGTCGGAAAAAGTGTCGGACGCAGAAAATATAGGAGACCGTATCAAGGCCAAAAAATTGGAACTGTCCGCTATTGAGCGTGGACTTGAGGGAACGGCAGTGGAGCTGCGAAAGCGCAGGGAAAAGGTATTGCCGTCCCTTAAAAAACAATTGGAGACCACCTTGGCTTCCTTGGGAATGCCCAGCGCCTCCTTTAATATTGCGGTGGGCCCGGCCACCACTTTTGGGAAAAAAGGAAAGGACAACCTTACCTTTTTGTTTTCAGCCAACAAAGGTACCGATTACGGCCCGCTAAAAAAGGTGGCTTCTGGAGGCGAACTTTCCAGAATCATGCTTACCATCAAATCCATATTGGCCAAATACGAACAGTTGCCCACCATGATGTTCGATGAGATCGATACGGGGGTCTCCGGCGAGATATCTTCCAAGATGGGTTCCATCATGAAGGAGATGAGTGCCGATATGCAGATTTTTTCCATAACCCACCTTCCACAGGTAGCCTCCAAGGGCGACCATCATTTTAAAGTGTTCAAGGAAGAGGGCAGTACGGAGACCCATACCAATATGAAAAAATTGTCGTCCGAGGAGCGGGTAGTGGAGCTGGCGGGAATGTTGGGAGGCAAGGAGCTATCGGAATCTGCCATTGCGCACGCACGGGAGCTATTGAATCCCATTTAATGGATCATACCCAGGTTCTGCACTTTTGTAATAATGTTTCTTCCTTGGAATGGCCCGTAGGCTTGTGCCAAACTAGTTGGATTGAGTTATTTTAAATATCTTTGGCCAATATCAATCCTAGAAAATAGAATGCAAATGTCATACAACTTGTTAAAAGGTAAAAAAGGAATCATTTTTGGGGCACTGGACGAGAATTCCATAGCATGGAAGACCGCTGAACGGGTACATGCGGAAGGGGGCACTTTCGTACTGACCAATGCGCCCATTGCCATGAGAATGGGTCAGATCAATGAGCTTGCCAAAAGGACCGGTTCCGAGATCGTGCCGGCGGATGCAACCAGTGAGGAAGATCTGGCCAACCTTGTTTCCAGATCCGTTGAAATTTTGGGGGGCAAACTGGACTTTGTGCTGCATTCCATTGGGATGTCGGTCAATGTTCGTAAGGGCAGGGCCTATACGGATGAAAAATATGATTTTACCGAAAAGGGTTGGGACGTTTCGGCGCTTTCCTTTCATAAGGTCATGCAAAGCCTTTATAAGGCGGATGCCATGAACGAATGGGGCAGTATCGTGGCCCTTACCTATATGGCAGCTCAGCGTACGTTTCCCGACTACAATGACATGGCCGACAACAAGGCCTATCTGGAATCGGTGGCCCGGAGTTTCGGGTACTTCTTCGGAAAGGAAAAAAAGGTGCGGGTAAATACCATTTCCCAATCGCCTACGCCCACTACGGCCGGACAAGGGGTAAAGGGATTTGATGGCTTCATCAACTACGCCGAAAAAATGTCGCCTCTCGGAAATGCTTCCGCACAGGATTGTGCCGATTATACAGTTTCCCTCTTTTCCGATCTGACCAAAAAGGTTACCATGCAGAACTTGTTCCACGATGGTGGTTTTTCAAGTACCGGGGTGAGTCAGGAAGTGATAGAACAATTCTCAAAATAAAAGAATTCAATAGGATAAAGAGCCATCCCACAAAAAAGGATGGCTCTTTATGTTTATTACCAGAACGTATGAACCTGTTTTTCTCCATAATAGTACCGGTATATAACAGACCCGAAGAAATAAGGGAACTGTTGGAAAGTCTAACGGCACAGACCTATGCGCGGCCATATGAGATCGTGATCGTTGAAGATGGTTCCACACTTTCCTCCAAACCGGTAATTGTCGAATTTGCCCACCGGCTTCCGATCACCTACCACGAAAAGGAAAATACTGGTCCCGGAAATTCCAGGAATTATGGGATGCAGCTTGCCAAGGGAAATTATTTTATCATATTGGACTCGGACTGTATCCTTCCGGAAACCTATCTGGAAAAGCTGCAAGTTTCTTTGGATGTTGATTATACCGACTGCTTTGGGGGGCCGGATGCGGCACACCCCTCCTTTTCAGTTGTACAGAAAGCAATTGATCATACCATGACATCCTTTTTGACCACAGGGGGCATTAGGGGAGGTAAAAGATCTGTAGGAAAGTTCCAACCGCGCAGTTTCAATATGGGTATTTCCAAAGAAGTCTTCGAAGCGACAGGGGGATTTGGAAATATCCATCCAGGTGAAGATCCGGACCTTACTTTTAGGATCTGGAAAAAGGGATTTAGGTCCAAATTGATTTCGGACGCTTTTGTTTACCACAAGAGACGTATCGATCTTAAGAAATTTTATGTACAGGTACATAAATTTGGAATGGTCCGGCCCATATTGAACAAATGGCACCCCGGAACCGCCAGATTGACGTATTGGATGCCCACGCTGTTCTGTTTGGGACTCTTGGGTGCGATTTTGCTCCTCTTCTTTGGGATTGGGATCTTTCTGTGGCTTTACATTTTGTACTTTGGCGTACTCTTTGTGGAGGTATTGGTGAAAAATAATGATCCGATGATCGCCCTGTATACCTTGGTAACGGTTATGATACAGTTTTTCGGATATGGGTACGGCTTCCTAAAATCGGTTATATTGATCAATCTTGGTACTAAGGATCCACAGGAGCTTTTTCCAAAATTATTCTTTAAAAGAGCTGTTGCATAATGGAAAAAATAAGGAACATCCTCCAAAGGAGAAAGGTAAAAGTATTTTCGCTCTTTTTGTTATGTGCCGCCATGGCATGGTTTATCAGCAACCTGTCCGAGCAATATAGCAGTACGGCCAAGTTTAAGCTGCTCTATGTAAACGTGCCGGACAGCCTGCTCTTTAGGGAGTCATCCAAAGACCGTTTGGAAGTAAAATTGCGTACAAGTGGTTTCCAGTTCCTGCGTTTCAATTTTATGGGGAAAGAAATCGTTCTGGACCTTTCGAAGGTCCAGAAAAAAGGAAATACTTACTTTTTGCCCCAAGAAGAATGCCGGTCCCAGATAGAACGTCAACTAACGGATTATATAACCTTGTTGGAAATAGATGAGAGGGAACCATTGTCCTTTGATCTGTATCAAAAGCATTTTAAAAAAGTGCCCATCATTTCCCAAGTGGAAATGGAATTTATACAGAACCATATCCTTGATGGGGAGGTAGGGTTGGAACCTTCCGAGGTGACCATTTCGGGTCCCAAAAACGAAATTGACAGTATCGGCAGTGTGCGTACCATTGAGCGTACCTTTACCAATATCACCTCCAATTTTTCCGCAAAGGTTAACCTTGTCAAATCCGATAAGTTGAAGAATACGCAATACTCCACCAATAATGTCCGCTTGACCGCCAAGGTGGCCAAATTTTCGGAAAAGATGATGGAAGTGCCGGTAGAGGTGATCAATCTGCCAAAGCAATGGGATATAAAAACGTTCCCCAATAAGGTCTCCCTGTTGTGCAAGGCAAAGATCAATATCCTGAAGGGCCTTGATGGCAGCGACTTTAGGGTGGTGGCCGATTTTTCCAAGGTAGGCGACAGTAGTGGCTCCATTATGGCCCTGGAGCTGAAAAAGCGGCCCGCGGAACTTTACGATGTTAAATTGATCGAACAGGAAGTTGAATTTATCCTAAAGAAGGAATGATGGTAGTTGGGCTTACCGGGGGCATCGGAAGCGGAAAATCGACCGTTGCAAAAATGTTCGGGGATTTGGGCGTTCCCGTTTACGATTCGGATAGGGAAGCCAAAAAGATCATGGCATCCTCCAATATGGTGATCGCTTCCATAAAGGCTCTTTTAGGGGATAACGCCTATAACAATGGTCAACTGGACACACAATTTATAGCCCAAAAAGTCTTTGCCGATAAAAATCTTCTCCAAGCATTGAACCGTATTGTGCACCCTGCCGTCAAGGAACATTTCAGATCATGGGCACTCCGGCAAAAAGGAGCTTATGTTGTTCAAGAGGCCGCCGTTATCTTCGAGAACGGGACACAGGACCGCTACGACCGGATCATCTTGGTAAAGGCGCCCGAGGAGGTGCGAATTAAACGGGTACTGCAAAGGGACGGGACTAGCCGTGAGGCAATAGAGGCACGTATCCAAAATCAATGGAACGACGCGGACAAGGAAGGTCTTTCCCATTTTGTGATCAACAATGTCGAATTGGGGGAAACGCGTCGCCAAGTAGCCCATATCCATGGCCTAATCCTTAAGGAATCAGCGGGATGGGACAAATTTTAACATATTTGTTAAGGTTAGGTTAAACGTACAATCCGCTAAATGTTAAATTTCTAATTTTGCACCAATGAACAAGAAGTTATTTGTGCTCCTCGTCATTTTAATGAGCTTGTCCCTCATCGGGATCATATTCGTTCAGGGATATTGGATAAAAGGCTCCGTGGATGATAAAGAAGATCAGTTTTCAAATGCGGTGGCGGATATTCTGAACAAGGTAGCCGAAAAAATAGAGAAGCGGGAGATCAAAGATTACTCCGATAGATATGTAGATCTTAAGGACAGTATTGGAAGACCAAAGGATTCGCATTTCAGGAATTTCTTTTTTGTGGACAGGGATGTCAATTCCAATGAGATATTGTTTTATTCACATGGGATATTAGAAGAGGATTACACCATAGCTTCCACGTTCTTTGACAATGACATAGGGTCGGACAGTACCACCTTAAAAAATTTTACCAGCAAACGTACCAAGACCATCTTCCGGGAGGATTATGGCCTGGATGGAAAACAGTTCAAGCTGAACCCGGTACAAACGATCCAAAAGATCGGGGGACTGTCCGCCATTGAGAAAGCGCAGTTCGATGATGTGTTCCGGGAATATGCCAAAACGGTCCCCATCCATAAAAGGGTATCCAAACAGGAACTGGAACTGCTCTTGGATAGGGAACTCAAAAATAGGGGCATAGATATTGATTATGAATATGGGGTCTACAGCAATGGACTGCCTACCAAGGTGAAATCCCGAAAGTTTAAATTTGGGGACGCTACCTTGTACGAAGCGCCTATTTTTGTGGATAGCGACGGTATTTCGGATTTTTCACTTTTGATCAGTTTCCCGAAAAAGAAAAGGTTCCTGTTCAGTTCCATACTCGGTATGGCACTGTTATCACTGGTCTTTACCCTTATCATCGTTATAGCGTACAGCAGCGCTATCTATCAGCTGATAAGACAGAAGCAGATTTCGGAAATAAAATCCGACTTTATCAATAACATGACCCACGAGTTCAAGACGCCCATTGCTACCATAAACTTGGCGGTAGAGGCCATAAAGAACCCAAAAATAATTGAGGATAGGGAGAAGGTGTTCCGTTACCTACAAATGATCAGGGACGAGAACAAACGCATGCATGCCCAAGTGGAGAACGTATTGCGCATATCCAAACTGGAAAAGAACCAATTGGACATCACCAAGGACAGGATCGATGCCCATGATATCATTCAGGATGCCATTGCCCATGTGGAACTGATCGTAGGGGATCGAGGAGGATATATTAAGACGCACCTGAACGCCGAAAGGGCGGAGGTGTTGGCCAATGACATGCATTTTACCAATGTAATCGTAAATATTTTGGACAATGCCATCAAATATTCGCCCAATGCGCCCAAAATAGATGTGTTTACCGAGGTAGTCAAGAACAGTATAGTGATCAAAATACAAGATCAAGGGGCGGGAATGAGCAAGGCGGTATTGAAAAAAGTTTTTGAAAAGTTCTACCGGGAACATACCGGGGACATTCATAATGTAAAAGGGCATGGTCTTGGACTGGCCTATGTAAAAAGAATAATGGAAGATCACCAAGGAGAGGTCTATGCGGAAAGTGAACGCGGAAAGGGAAGCACTTTCTATATTAAACTCCCTTTAATATAAAAAAATATGGATACTGTAAATAAGAAAATATTGTTAGTGGAAGACGATCCGAACTTTGGAATCGTTTTAAAGGATTATTTGGCCATGAACGACTTTGATGTGGTCCTCGCCAAAAATGGAATGGAAGGTTTCGAGAAATTTAAAAAGGATAATTTTGATGTATGTATCCTGGATGTCATGATGCCCTATAAGGATGGGTTCACCTTGGCAAAGGAAATCAGGGAAAAGAACGAGCATATACCCATTGTCTTCCTTACCGCCAAGACCATGAAAGAGGATGTCCTAAAGGGATATAAGGCAGGAGCGGACGATTACCTTAATAAGCCCTTTGATTCCGAGGTGCTTTTGATGAAACTAAAGGCCATACTGCAGCGAAAGGGAACAAACGGACTTGCCGATAGTAAGAAATTCGAATTTAAGATCGGTAATTTCCAGCTCAATTCCAAACTACGCTTCCTCAAGTTCAAAGAGGAGGAAGCAATCAAACTATCGCCCAAGGAAAATGAACTGTTGCGTCTCTTGGCGCTGCATGAAAACGATCTGATGCCTAGGGAGCTTGCCCTTACCAAAATATGGAGGGACGATAACTACTTTACTTCCAGAAGTATGGACGTCTATATAGCCAAATTGAGAAAATACCTTAAAAAGGATGAACTGGTCGAGATACTGAATATTCACGGCGAAGGGTTTAGGTTGGTAGTTAAAAACGATTGACGCATAACCCCATAATTTTATAGGACCGCCCAGTAAATTCTGGGCGGTTTTTTTTGATGACAACATCCGTTTTTCCCTTGGAACAATAGCGGAAAGACTTAAAATATAGCTGGATTCCAACCATTTTCCTCATTTGCCAAAATAATTCGGTGATTTTTTAAAACCCTCCTCTTTAATATTTCGTAGGTATCGGTTCAACAGTAATTATAAAAACCTATATACTATGAAAAAGAACAGCTTCCAATTGGCCAAATATGGCATTATGGCCTGCCTCCTTGTTTTAATAGCCTCCTGTAAGGACGATGACGATAACTCCATGGTGGATGTTCCCACCTGTTCTGACGGTATCATGAACGGGGATGAGACAGGAGTGGATTGCGGGGGATCCTGTGATGATTGTGAACCGGGAATGGAACTGGGCAGGCGTACAGAACTTTTTGTTACCAATACGGTGGATGGAAAGATAGCTAAGTACAGCATTACCGGGGATTCGTTGGTGACCTTTGGTACGGTTTCCACATCTGCAGAAGGGATTTATTATGATAAAGAAAGCGATATTGTGGTTCAGGCCTCCCGCTCGGGACTTCAATTGGAAGCCTATTCGGGAATCGGTGTCTTACAAACTGATACCGATCTGCCAGTTGCGTTTAACAGTAATGCCGATCTGACAAGTCCCAGGGCCTTGGCAGTAAACGGGGATACCTATGTAGTGGCGGATAACGATTCACATCAATTCTTCGTCTATACCGCTACGGGCAATGGCTTTACCCTTACAAACACAGTGGATGTACCCTTCCCGGTCTGGGGAATTACTTTTAAGGGTAAGGACCTTTATGCCGTGGTGGACATTTCCAGCGACTTGGCGGTATTTTACGACTTTTCGGCCAATTTGGTGAACGGGACCCTTATGCCCTCCAAACGTATTACGGTTGAAGGTATAGTGAGGACCCATGGGCTGGCCTATAGCGCAGCCGATGATCTTATGGTGATGACGGATATTGGGGATGCCGCCAATACTTCCGATGATGGTGGATTCCACCTTATATCCGATTTTTCGGAGAAATTTGATGCCCTGTCCGATGGGGAAACACTTACCATGGACATGCAGGTCAGGGTAGCGGGTCCTTCAACCTTCATGGGGAATCCCATTGATGTGGCCTATGATTCCGAAACCGATGCGGTATATATTGCGGAAGTGGGCAATGGGAAGGTTTTGGGCTTTACGTCCATAGGAAGCGGAGGGGATCTGGCCCCTACCTTTAACAAAGATTTGGAAGCGGCATCCTCCATACACTTCTCCAGTGATGAGACCGATGGCGACCTGGGAATGGAGAGTATGGGGCAGCGCACCGAACTGTACGCCACAAGTACATCAAATGGAAATATAAGCGTATACGATGGAATGGGATCATTGGTCAAAACGGTGGTCACCGGTTCCACCGCTTCGGAAGGGATCTATTATGGTGCCATGGAGGATATTGTGATCCAAGCTTCCAGATCTAACTTTTCCTTGGGCTACTATACCGATTTTTCCACCTTATCCGACGGTGTCACGGCGGCTCTTGGTTTTGACAGCGGTGCAGATTTGGCAAGTCCACGGGAAATAGCGGTACTAGGGAATAAGGTAGTGGTATCCGATACCGATATGCACCTGTTTTTTGTGTATACCTTTAACGGATCTTCCTTTACGCTTCAGAATACTTTTGATCCAGGCTTTAATGTCTGGGGGATAACCTTTATGGGAGACGACCTATTGGCGGTGGTCGATAATGACAGTGATCTTGCCATCTTTACCGATTTCCTAGAAAACACGGTCGATGGTTCCCTTACGGCAGATAAGCGTATAACCATCGAGGGCATTGTAAGGACCCATGGTATCGATTATAGTGAGGCCGATGATGTTCTGGTAATGACAGATATAGGTGATGCCGCCAATACGACCGATGATGGTGGATTCCAGATTACCCAAGGTTTTAGGGCCAAACTGGATGCCCTTTCCAATGGAGGTACCCTGGCCCTTTCGGAACAGACCCGTGTTTCCGGTCCAGCTACCTTAATGGGCAACCCTATAGACGTAGCATATGACCATAAGACCAAGACCGTCTTTATAGCGGAAACCGGCAACGGTAAGATTTTAGGGTTTACCGACGCGCTATCGGCCACGGGAGATGTGGCCCCAAGTATAAACAACGATCTAACGGCAGCCTCTTCGGTCTACCTGTACAACAATTAATCGTTAACAGGAACGGGAACGCTTGGGCATTTGTCCCCCTGTTGGTTGACAATTTCAAAGAGAATCCGTGTCCATAGCGGATTGGTTTTTAGGTTTATTGGGAAGGGCCATTGCTACTGCAGTGGCCCTTTTTTTATACTGAATTTGAAAATCTAGAACAATCTGGTCAAGTTATTACTCCGTCATGGTGTGGTAGACGTTCTGCACGTCATCATCCTCTTCAATTTTTTCCAGAAGCTTTTCCACATCGGCGGCCTGTTCGGCGTTCAGTTCTTTAGTGATCTGTGGAATCCTTTCAAAACCGGAGGAAAGGATTTCAAAGCCCCTTGCCTCGAGTTCCTTTTGGATGGAACCAAAACTTTCAAAGGGCCCATAGATCAATATGCCATCCTCATCGGTAAAAACCTCTTCCGCCCCAAAATCGATCATTTCCAGTTCCAGTTCCTCTGGGTCGATTCCCTCCCCGTTGATCCTAAAATTGCAGGTATGGTCGAACATAAATTCCACGGAACCTGAAGTTCCCAGGCTGCCGTTACATTTATTGAAATAACTCCTGATATTGGCAACCGTCCGTGTGTTGTTGTCCGTGGCCGTTTCCACCAAAATAGCGATACCATGGGGGGCATAACCCTCAAAAAGCACCTCTTTATAATCGCCCAAGCTTTTGTCGCTGGCCCTTTTAATGGCGCGCTCCACATTATCTTTGGGCATGTTGACGGCCTTGGCATTCTGGATGACAGCGCGTAACCTGGAATTGGAATCTGGATCCGGCCCGCCTTCCTTTACGGCCATTACGATATCCTTTCCAATACGGGTAAAGGCCTTGGACATGGCCGACCAACGTTTCATTTTACGTGCCTTTCTAAATTCAAAAGCTCTTCCCATTTCTATGCTAGATTATTGATCCAGCCGCAAATTTAATAATTTTTGATAGTGCTGCAAGTGCACGTTTTAATCACTTTCTATAATGTCCTCGATACTGGCGGCAAGCTTAAAGTCCTTGTCCGTTACACCGTCCGCATCATGCGTGCTGAGGCGAATGGTAAGGGTATTGTACACATTGGTCCAATCCGGATGATGGTTCTGCGACTCACATTCAAAGGCGATACGGGTCATTATGGAAAAGGTTTCCTTAAAGTCCTTGAACTCAATAGTGGTCTGTATGGCGTTATCGTCATAGTCCCAGCCTTCCAGTTTCTCCATTCGCTCCGTTATTTCAGCTATGGTCAATTTTTTCATGGCTCCATTTTTTAGTAGGGCTAAAATACAATTTTGATGGCCCAAAAATGAAGGTACGCCCTAAAATATGCCCGATCATCCAAAAATATGGTGATCTATTACATCCTGATATCCCAACTGTAGGTTTTTGGGCAGTTTATTGGATTTGGGCAGGACCGCAAGATAGCGGTCCTCATTGGAAGTGAACACCCTTTTGAACACAGGGTTGTAAAGGCCTATCTTTTTTACGATTTCGGTCACAAAATCTTCATGGTGCACCAGATCTGTGCTGCCCAAATGGTAGATTCCGGTCCTGTTCCGGTTGATCATATAATGGATCTGTTGGGTCAGTCTGTCATCACTGGTAACGTTCATTATCAAATTGGGAAATACCTCCAATGGCTCCTTATGGGCCAGCAGCTCCTTTATTTCCTTGATCCTGGGGGAATTGTTCCCAAAGATCATCGGCACCCTTATAATGGCCATTTTTTCAGGTGGCAGGCGTAGCAACATGTTCTCTATCTTGATCTTTAGCCTACCATAAATGCTCATCGAAAGGGTTTTGTCATATTCATAGGAGGGGTATTTGCTGTAGGCATCAAAAACATTGGCGGAGGATATAAAATAGATCCGCCCTTCATTTTTTTCCAGATATTCCATCATATGGAGGTGTGCCTGTACCTGGGAAGCAAAATCGCCCCTAAGTGCCGAGATGATCAGCTGTGGACTTATCGTTTCCAATAGGGGCACAATGTCGTCTTCCTGTAGGTCATATCTATGGAACTTCTGGTTACCAGCAAAGGTTCTTCCAGAGGTAAAATAAGTGCAATGGGTATCAAAATAGGGGTGTAGTTCTTTGTAGAGGGCATTGCCCACAAAACCGCTCCCGCCCAAAATAAGGATTCTCTTTATCTCCAACATTAAAAAATTGACTGCCCGCTCATTGTGGTAAGTTTCTCCAAAGCTACCATTCCCAATTCGGAATTTCCCTTTGCATTGAGGCCCGGAGACCAGGTGGCGACGCAAAATTTATTCGGCAAAAGGGCTACGATCCCCCCACCTACACCGCTTTTTCCGGGAAGGCCCACTTCAAAAGCAAATTCCCCTGCCTCATCGTAAAACCCACAGGTAAGCATTATGGCATTTATTCTTTTTATCTGATTTTTGTTCAGGAACCTGCATCCCCTAAAGCAAGATCCAGCGTTCATAAACATATAAAATGTACTGCAAAGTTGTTTACAGGACATTTTGAGGGAACATTGGTGAAAGTAAAAATCCAGGACCTCATCCGCTCCATTGTTGATATTGCCATAGGATTTTAGCAGATTTACTGCCGCCCTGTTTCTAAAACCACTATCTTTTTCCGATTTGGCCACCTTTTCGTCGTAATCGATACTGTTGTCGTTCGTCAATTTCCGTACGTATTCCAAAAAATCCTTTTTGGGATTTTCTAGGTGGGTGACCAATATGTCTGCCACCACCAATGCACCGGCATTGATGAGCGGGTTTCGGGGAATCCCGTTTTCGTGTTCCAAAAGCGACAGGTGGTTGAAAGGATCACCTGAAGGTTCCACATCCATACGTTCCCATAATGCTTCATCAACAATACCATAGGCCATGGACAAAGTAAGTACTTTGGAGATACTCTGTATGGAAAAGCCTTCTTCGGAATTGCCCGCCCCATATTGGTTGCCCTCCATATCCATAAGGTGCATTCCAAATTTGCCAATATCCACTGAAGAAAGTTCAGGAATATAGGATGCCACGGTGCCCCGCCCATGTGTCTTTGAACAGTATTGCGAAATGTGGTCCAGTATTTCCTGATAATCGATCATTTTGCCCACAAAGGGAGGTTTAATGGTTCCGACATGTGTGCCGAAATGTTGATTTTAATTATCCGCTATATGGCCCTAGCGCTGGTTGACCTTGTAAAAGGGCAATTTTACTATGGTGGCGGGAACGGCATTTTTTCGTATCTGTATCAATATGGTGGTGCCAATGGCCGAAAGAGAGGTAGGAACATAACCCATACCGATTCCCTTTTCCAAGGAGGGGGACATGGTCCCGGAGGTCACCCGACCGATGGTATTTCCATCTGCATCCACAATGGGATAATCATGCCTTGGGATTCCCCGTTCGTTCAGTTCAAAGGCCACCAATTTCTTGGATACCCCATTCTCCTTTTGATCGGCAAGGGCGGCACTGTTTACAAACTCCTTATTAAACTTGGTGATCCAACCAAGTCCCGCCTGCAAGGGCGAGGTACGATCGTCTATGTCATTTCCATAAAGGCAATATCCCATCTCCAATCGAAGGGTATCCCTTGCCGCCAATCCGATGGGTTTGATCCCGAATTTCTTTCCCGCTTCGAACACACGGTTCCATACCTGTTCCGCTTCAGCGTTTTTGCAGTAAATTTCAAATCCCCCAGATCCCGTGTATCCCGTGGCCGAAATGATGACATGTTCCATTCCGGCAAAATCGGCTACCTTAAAATGGTAAAAGGCAATGTCGGAAAGGTCTACCGAAGTAAGGGCCTGCATGGCCTCCACTGCCTTTGGTCCCTGTATGGCCAGAAGGGAGTAATCTTCCGAGATATTCCTTAGGCCCGCATTGAAATTGGCGTTGTACTTGGAAATATGGGCCCAATCCTTTTCAATGTTTGAAGCGTTCACCACCAGAAGGTATTTGTCGTCCCTTAATTTGTATACGATCAGATCGTCCACGATACCCCCTGACTCATTTGTCATGCAACTGTACTGGGCCTTACCGTCCACCAATTTGGAAACATCGTTGGAAGTGATATATTGCAAAAGGGAAAGGGCATTGGGACCTTCCACCAGAAACTCGCCCATATGGGAAACATCAAAGACGCCCACACCATTTCGTACGGTCTCATGCTCTACGCTGACGCCCTCGTAGGAAACTGGCATGTTGTACCCTGCAAAGGGCACCATTTTTGCGCCCAGTGACCGGTGTATTTCCGTAAGTGCGGTATTTTTCATAGTCTTGGTTTTGTCGGCAAATTTATTGAAAATTAATAGATACCCCCGTTAGCGGGTCCCAATGTTTTGCACAAAGTATTGTTAAAGGCCATAGGCTTGCAACTTTGGGGAATTCGGGTACTTGTATTACGGATTATTATTTATTTTCGTGTATCCGTAAAAATGGTATTATGAAAGCAATCTTAGTCCTTGTACTTTTTAATTTTATAGTCTGCTTTGCCCAAGACCAGCCGACCGACTTTTTAGACGCTACCTTCCATAAGGAGCGAAGGGAAAAAGTGCGGGAAATGATGCCCCCCAACTCTGTGGCCATATTTTTTGCGAACGCCGAGCGGAACAGGGCCAATGATGTGGACTATATATACCACCAGGATCCAGATTTTTATTATTTAACCGGTTATAGGGAGCCCAATGCGGTACTTGTGATCTTTTCCGAGGGGCAAAAGGATGGCGAAGGCAATGAGTTTGATGAAATGCTGTACGTGCAGGAAAGGGATCCAAGAGCGGAACAATGGAACGGGAAACGTTTGGGTGTGGAAGGGGCAAAGCAACAGTTGGGCTTTGAAATGGCCTTTAACGGAAGTGAGTTTAAAAATTCAAAGATCGATTTTAAGGCTTTTGATAAGGTGCTGTTCTTCGATTTCGAGAATGATTACAGGGATACCAATGACAGTGCCGATCTTTTTGATATTATAAAGACCTTTAAAATACGGACCGATTATCCGTCCGATTATAATGCCAGGGAACAGCAATTGTACGGAATGATCACCTCCACGGATATTGAGAACAGTGCCAATGTGGCCCAAACATTGGGCAGGTACCTGAATTATTATGAGGACCTTAAATCCAATGATCTTTTGAACGCCTATGTTCAGGCCGAAAATGAAGGTTCTAGAAAGGAGATACAAGAGAAGGTCAGGTTAAAGTTACAGGGCAATAACCTCAATTCATCCATTATCGGGGAGATAATGAATACCCTGAGGGAGACCAAAACGGAGGAGGAACTTGTATTGTTGAAAAAAGCGGTTGAAATTTCGGCAGTGGGACAGATGGAGGTGATGAAGGCCATGCACCCGGATATGTCAGAAACGGAAATACAGGGGATACACGAATTCGTTTATAAAAAATACGGTGCGGAATATGAGGGCTACCCTTCCATTGTGGGGGGAGGCAACAATGGCTGTATCCTTCATTATATCGAGAACAACAAGCAAAAGGTCGGTCATGATCTGGTCCTTATGGACTTGGGTGCGGAATACCACGGTTATACCGCCGATGTGACCAGGACCGTTCCGGCTACGGGAAAGTTCAGTACGGAACAGCGGCTTATTTATCAGTTGGTGTACGACGCACAGGAAGCGGGAATTAAGGCAAGTGTAGTTGGGGCCCCTTTCCAGGCACCGGGAACGGCTGCGTCCAAGGTAATTGCAAAAGGGTTAATGAAGTTGGGCATTATAAGCGATGAATCGGGGGCAAAGCAGTATTTTCCCCATGGCACTTCCCATTACTTGGGGCTGGACGTGCACGACAAAGGCACTTATGGCCCATTAAAGGAAAACACGGTCATCACCGTGGAGCCGGGCATCTATATCCCCGAAGGAAGCGAATGCGATAAAAAATGGTGGGGCATAGCGGTCCGTATAGAAGATGATATCCTTATCAATAAGAACGGTCCCGTTAACCTGTCCGAAATGGCCCCAAGGAGGGTTTCGGAAATTGAGGGACTCATGGCCAAGACAAGTGCTTTGGACGATTTTAAACTGCCCACACTGGATTAAGTATCTTATATGGGGAGGCTTTGGAGCGATGTGTCCATGGCCGTCTTTAAAAAGTGGCCACCTAGCAGTTTTTGCCGCACTTTGGCCACATTTCGGACCATTTGTTGGTATAGCTCGGGATCCAGGTTTTGCAGGGTGTCGTCCAGTTCTTCTAGGGATGAAATGAAGATACCCAGATCGTGCTCCCGTATAAAGTCGGAGATGGCAGCCTGGTCCCATATGATCACCGGAAGGCCGCAGAGCAGATAGAGCGAGGTTTTATGGGGATTGTTATAAAGAAGGTACTTGCCAAAATCACCGGCACACTCATTGAGGGAATTTCCGTTCCAAACAAGTCCAAAGGAACCTTGAATGTTTTTTGACACCTTATCGGGGGAGAAGGAAATCCTATTATTTCATTAATTTGCAACAATGGGATATAAAAACAATACAAAATCTTAATCGACCAAGGAGATGTTATTTTTATTTTCTCCCATATGTCGTTCGAACTTGTTACTAGGTGGGTAACTTTAACGCCCCAAATAAGCGCCCAGTCCTTCGTAATCGGAAATACGTATCGACTTCTTTTCCGCTCCCATCAGCGCTATTATTTTTTCGGGGAGTTCTATGTTTTCCCGTATGGTTTCTTCCACGGTATCCAAAAATTTGACGGGATGGGCGGTCTCCAGAAAAATACCGTAGGTATCCGGATGGGTTTCCTGAAATTTTTTAAGCCCCAAATAACCCACTGCACCGTGCGGATCGGCAATGTAGGTGCAGTCATTGTAGATCGATTGAAGGGCCTCCCTGGTTTCTTCATCCGTGAAGGAGTAGGAGGACAAGGTTTCCGAAAGCGTGTCCAGATCGTTCTGGAACATATTCCGGATCCGTATAAAGTTACTCGGGTCCCCTACGTCCATGGCATTTGAAATGGTAGCAATGCTAGGTTTTGGGTCGTAGGAACCCGTTTCCATAAAATGGGGTACCACATCGTTTATATTGGTGGCCGCCACAAAGTGCTTTACGGGCATTCCCAATTTTTGGGCCATAAGCCCGGCGCAAATGTTCCCAAAGTTGCCACTGGGCACGGAAAAGACAATTTCCTTTCCTTTTGATTTTGCCTGCTTGTATGCAAACAGAAAATAGAACATTTGTGGCAACCAGCGCGCCACATTGATGGAATTTGCGGATGTAAGTTGGATTTTATCCAATAGCTGGGGATCTACAAATGCCTGCTTTACCATTCGCTGGCAATCGTCGAAGGTACCGTCCACTTCCAGGGCGGTAATATTTTTGCCAAGGGTGGTAAGTTGCTTTTCCTGTATATCGCTCACTTTGCCACTGGGGTAGAGTATCACTACTTTTACTCCCTTTACTCCAAGGAATCCATTGGCGACAGCCCCGCCGGTATCGCCGGAGGTCGCTACCAGTACGGTTACCTGCTTTTCTTTGGACTCGGAAAAATAACCAAGGCACCGTGCCATAAATCGGGCGCCTACATCCTTAAAGGCCAAGGTTGGTCCATGAAAGAGCTCCAAAGCCGCCACATTGTCTTCCAAGGGCACCACCGGAAAGGGAAAATCAAGTACGTCCCTAATAATTTCCCGTAACTTGTTATCGGGAATGTCCTGTCTTACAAATTCATGGATGGCACGAAATGCGATCTCATGATCGCTAATCCCTTCGATCTCCTCGAAAAAGGAAGCGGGCAGGGGAGTGATGGTCTCTGGGAAATAAAGTCCCCCATCGGGAGCTATTCCCCGTATTACGGCCTCCTTAAAGGAAACGGAGGGAGCTTTTTTGTTCAGGCTATAATAGTTCATAGGATGTATTTTTGGTATGGTTCGTGCTAAATTGGATCAGGAAAGTATTTTGGTTCCCTGTGGATTGATCTTGGAAACATGTACCTCATGGGCAATCCCTATTTTTTGATAGACGTTCCTCATGGCAACGGCCACTTTTTCCGCAATATCGGCACCCTTGCTGAGGGCAAAGATGGATGGGCCTGATCCCGAGATCCCGCAACCAAGGGCACCCGCCTTAAGGGACTCTGATTTAACTTTGTCAAATCCTGGGATCAGTATGGAACGTATGGGTTCCACGATGTGGTCCTCCAACGACCTACCGATAAGGCCGTAATCTTCTGTATAGAGGCCCGCGATCAGTCCCCCTACATTGCCCCATTGTTTTATGCCGTCTTCCAAGGAAATGGTGGTCTTGAGTATTTTTCGCGAATCGGAGGTCCGCACTTCTATCTGCGGATGGATGACCGTTGCGTACAGTTCTGGCGGGGTGTGTATTTTTACAATGTCCAAGGGGGCGTAGCTTCTTACCAAGGTGAACCCGCCATAGATGGCCGGCGCCACATTGTCCGCATGTGCCACCCCACTTGCCAAACGTTCCCCTTCCATGGAGAATTTTACGAGTTCCAGGTCTTGAAAGGGTTTGCCCAGAAGTTGGTTCATGGCCCAGACCGCTCCGCTGGAACTTGCGGCACTGCTGCCTATGCCGCTGCCCGCCTTTATTTTTTTATATATTTCCAGTTCGAAACCCCCTTGGAAATCGGTTTCCCCCAACAGGGCAAGGCCGGCCACTCCCGCCACGTTCAAATGGGTTTCCATGGGCAGGTCCTGCCCCGTAAGCTTGGTGATCCTGATCCCTTTTTCCCTTGTCTTGCGGACCACCATTTCGTCCCCAACGGAATCCAGTGCAAGACCAAGGACATCAAAACCACAGGAGACATTGGCAATGGTGGCGGGGCAGAATATTTTTATGGATTCCATATGCTAAAAATTACCTATTCGAATGATATCGGCAAAGATCCCGGAAGCGGTAACCTCGGCCCCGGCCCCCGCACCCTTAATGATCATGGGCTGGTTGGGGTAACGTTCCGTATAGAAAAGTACAATATTATCACTTCCTTCCAGATTGTAAAAATCATGTCCTCTGGGAATTTGCCGTAGGCCCACACTGGCCTTTCCATTTTCAAATTGGGCCACATATTTCAGTTTGCTATCGTTCTTTTTGGCTTCCGCATAGGTGCGTTGGAACATGTCCTCATGTTTTTTTAGGGTCGCAAAGAATTCTTCATTCGTAGTGGTCAATAGGCTCTCTTGTGGTAAAAATGGTTCGTTGCCGATATCCTCAATATCCAATTTGTTCCCGCTTTCCCGTGCCAAGATCAATATTTTCCGCATCACATCGATACCGCTCAGGTCAATTTTGGGATCTGGTTCGGTATACCCTTGTTTCTGTGCTTCCTGTACCACATCGTGAAAGGTGGTGCCGTCGTTAAAGTTGTTGAAGACAAAATTGAGACTGCCCGATAAAACGGCCTGTATCTTAAGAATCTTGTCGCCCGAAGCGATCAGGTTCTTCAAGGTATCGATAATGGGCAGCCCGGCCCCCACGTTGGTCTCGAACAGAAAGGGCGCATTGTACTGTCTCGCCAGATCTTTTAGTTCCTTATAATTGTCATAGGCGGAAGAGCAGGCTATTTTATTACAGGTCACTACAGAGATACTGTTCTTTAGGTAGCCGTTATAGGTTTCCGATACAAAGGGACTGGCCGTATTGTCCACAAAGATGCTATTGCGGTAATTGAATTTTTTAACGGTGTTGAAGAACAGCTCGGTATTGGCCTTATCCCCTTCCGCCAAAAGGGTGTCCCACTGTTTTAGGGAGATGCCGTTCTCATCAAAGACCATGGTGCGCGAGTTGCTGATACCTATGACCCGAATGTTCAGTTTTAGGTATTCCTTAAGGTATTTTCGCTGTTGGTGCATCTGGTTGAGGAATTTGGCGCCTACATTTCCCACTCCCATCACGTAGAGGTTAAGCTGTTTGATGTTCTCCTCAAAAAACTCTTCGTGCAGGGAGTTCAGGGCTTTTTTGACGTCCTCTTTATTGATCACCGCTGAGATGTTCCTTTCGGAGGCTCCTTGGGCGATCGCCCGAATGTTGACATTGTTTTTGCCCAAGGTGCTGAACATCTTACCGCTAAGTCCTTGGTGGCTTTTCATATTGTCGCCCACCAGGGCGATAATGGCAAGATCGTTCTCCAAGATTACGGGCTTGATCTTGCCCAACGTAATCTCATATCCAAAAGCTTCATTTACGGTATATACGGCACTGGGAGCATCCTTGGAGGCAATGCCCACACAGATGGAATGCTCTGAAGAGGCCTGTGTGATCAGCACAACGGAGATATCGGCATTGGAAAGGACCTCGAAGAAGCGTTTGGACATTCCCGGTATTCCCACCATGCCCGGTCCCTCTAGGGACAACAGGGCGATATTTTCCACATGGCTGATGCCCCGTACCGTTTTTCCTTTTTCGTTCTGGCTCTTGGTAATCAAGGTACCGGGGACCTCCGGTTCGAAAGTGTTTTTGATGATGATGGAAATGCCCTTGGAAAGTACGGGCTGTATGGTAGGGGGGTAGAGGACCTTTGCCCCAAAGTGGGAAAGTTCCATGGCCTCTTCATAGGAAATATGGGGTATCGCCATCGCCTGTTTTACCAATTTTGGGTTGGCCGTATACATTCCGCTCACATCGGTCCATATTTCCAAAAGTTCGGCATGGACTGCGCCCGCTATGATAGCGGCGGTATAATCGGAGCCTCCCCGCCCCAAGGTGGTGGAATTGCCATTTGTGGAGGAAGCGATAAAACCGGGAAGTACCACAATGCGCTGGGGCACATCGGTAAAGAAGGCCAAACAGTTGGCATTGGTCATCTCAAAATCTACCGTGGCCCTTCCGTATGCTTCATTGGTCTTTATAAGTGCCCTGCTGTCCTTATGGATGGCATCCATTCCTTCCGCAATAAAAAACTCACTTATAATATAGGAGGATAGCTGTTCCCCATAACTGACGATCTTATCGGAGAGTTTTGGGGTTATTTCCCCGATCAAAAAAGCGCCTTCCAACAAGGTTTCCAAAATGTTCAGTTCGCTTTTTACCTTGCTCAGGACCTTGCTCTGTACCTGTACGGGAATTAGCTCCTTTATGGTGTGCAGGTGGCGTTCCTCCAATTTTTTAAGTCCTTCCGTATACGACCTGTCCTGCTCGGAGGCCAGCGTGGCCGTACTGAGGAGCAGGTCCGTTACCCCCCCAAGTGCGGAGACCACCACAAGGGCCTTGTTGCTTTTATTGTTGTCCACTATGGACCTTACCAGGCGTATATTTTGGGCATTGGCGACCGAAGTGCCACCGAATTTTAGAACTTTCATTGCAATTGATGGTTAAAATGTACTTACTCGTTATTATAAACTAGGGGACGGACAAAAATATAGCAGTTACCCCAAAGGGGTGGTCATGGTGGCGATAATGAACGTGCCATTGCCTTTGCGGGAGTGGATAAAATTCCTTATGTCCGTATTGTAGGGTTGCATACTTCCTATAAAGTTCCAAATGTAGTATTTTTGACTTCGTAATCAAATGATTCGGTCAATTTTTACGCGATAATCGAGATTTAAATGCTCGGTTATTTTAGTTTTTCCCATATGCCCTGTGGGCCTAGGTTGTTGCACAAGTTGACCGCTTTTGCTAAAAATTTTTGTTGAATGAAGATTTTCAGTGTCGAACAGCTCCGCCAAGCGGATAAAATTACGATGGAAAGACAAGGGGTGGAAAGCGTTGACCTTATGGAACGCGCTGCCGAACAGTTGTTCCTTTGGATGGATACGAGGCTCAAGGGCTCCAAGGTGCAGATCCATCTTTTTTGTGGGGTCGGCAATAATGGGGGGGACGGATTGGCCCTGGCACGGCTGCTAAAGGAAGCTTCCTATCCCATTACGGTCCATGTGGTAAATTTCAGCGAGCATCGAGCAAAGGACTTTCTGATCAATCTGGATAGGCTTAAGGAAAGGCATGTATGGCCTCAAATTTTTGAGGCCGGTTCCGATCTGCCCTACATAGGAAAGGGCGACATTATCGTGGACGCCATCTTTGGTATCGGTCTGAACAGGCCACCGGATATTTGGGTCGGCCAGCTCATTCGGCACCTCAACCAAAGTCGGGCGTTTGTACTTTCGGTGGACATTCCTTCAGGGCTTTTTATGGATCGAGGACCCGAACCTGATCAGGAGGTCGTAACGGCCGAACAGGTACTTACGTTCCAAGTTCCCAAATTGCCCTTTTTTTTACCGGGAACCGGTGTCCATACAAAGCAGTGGGAAGTGATGGAAATCGGGTTGGACGCAGAATATATGGCCTCTGCGGAAGTGGGGTATGACCTGGTGGGCAAGGCCGAAGTCCTTCCATGGTACGTGCCCAGGGAAAAATTCTCGCACAAGGGTACCTATGGACATTCCCTTATCGTCGGGGGCAGCTACGGAAAGATCGGATCGGTCATGTTGGCCTCCGAGGCATGCCTGAACGCCGGTAGCGGACTGGTAACTTCCTTTGTTCCCGCCTGCGGTTACATTCCTTTGCAGACCGCGCTTCCGGAGGTCATGGTGCTCACCGACATCAACGACCGCATGCTCTCCGATATTGGATATAGTATCCGGCCAACGGTGGTGGGACTGGGTGTGGGAATAGGACAGGACCCAATTACGGTGGAGGCCCTTGATCGGTTTTTAACGACGCAAACCCTTCCAATGGTATTGGATGCGGATGCACTGAACATTTGCGCTCAGGAAAGGGACCTGCTCGACAAGATCCCGCCCAGATCCGTCCTAACACCGCATCCAAAGGAGCTGCAACGGCTCATAGGGGAGTGGAAGGACGATTTTGAAAAATTGGAGAAGGCCGGTAAGTTTGCCGAAAGGTACAACTGTGTGCTGGTGATAAAGGGTGCCCATACCATTACCTTGGATAAGGGAAAGGGATATGTGAACACTACCGGAAATCCGGGAATGGCAACGGCGGGAAGTGGGGATGTGCTTACGGGGATCATTACCGGGCTCATCTCCCAAGGATACGAACCTTTAAGGGCGGCCGTATTCGGGGTATACCTGCACGGAAAGGCCGGGGATATTGCGATTGAACAATGCGGTTACCAAGCCCTCACGGCCTCCGAGATAATCGATTATATCGGGGATGCCTATTTGGATCTGTTCGCAACCTTGTCCGATGAAATGGAGGGGTAAGTTACTTTTTGGACCTTACGCGTTTTTTGACCCACGCCAGCGCATTATCGAACTCTATAAAGAACTTCATGGGTTTTTTATAGAACATTTTTTCGATCTTAAAGTTGTGCATATCAATTTCCTTTACGGAAACGACGGCGAACGCCTTTAGGTTTTCAAGTTCCCTTAAATAGTTATAAGTGGTCGGATCGATCGCATAGGAATTTTTGCGAAGGCTGATATAGCCGAAGTTGCGGTCCCTAAAATGGATTTCCGATATGCCTATGATCTGGTATACCCTTTCTAGGGTCAAGGTAGATCCCTCATCAAAAATGGCGATCATATAGTCATCATAAACCTGGATTTTTCCGGCTTCCAATTGGTATTCCCGTACGATAATAGTCTTCTTGGTCTGTCCGACTTTCATTTCGTATAATTTATAGTGTGTCTCGGGGACGAAAGTAGATAGAACGCCCTTCTAAAGGAAAAAAACTAGATTAACAACCTAAATATCGTTCATAGTGTGCGGATCGGGTGTGCCAAGTGGATTTTTGGGAGGGACAGGGAACGGCTCTAATGCAAAAGGGCCTTCCTTGCGGAAAGCCCTTTTTATTTGGTGCACACTGATTACGCTTTTGGTGATTTTTCGGCCTTTTTGATGTCGATGGTCAGTTCCTCTTTCTTGTCGTCCAGGTCCATATAGATGCTGTCCCCTTCTTCCAATTTGGAGTTTACGATCTCCTCGGCCAGCGCATCCTCGATATATTTCTGGATCGCCCTCTTTAGGGGACGTGCGCCATACTGTTTGTCGAATCCTTTTTCGGCAATATAATCCTTCGCCTTTTCGGATAGGTGCAGGTTGTAGCCGATACTTTTGATCCGATTGAACAGTTTTCGAAGTTCGATATCTATAATTTTATGGATATCCTCCCTTTCGAGCGGATTGAACACGACCACATCGTCTATCCTGTTCAGGAATTCGGGCGCAAATGCCTTTTTAAGGGCATTTTCGATCACCCCTTTTTGGTGGGTATCCGATTGTGCCTTCATCGCCGAGGTCCCAAAACCGACTCCCTGTCCAAAATCCTTGATCTGACGGGCCCCGATATTGGAGGTCATGATGATGATGGTATTTCTAAAGTCGATCTTTCTGCCCAAGCTATCGGTAAGGTACCCGTCATCCAACACCTGTAACAGCATGTTGAACACATCCGGGTGCGCCTTTTCTATCTCGTCCAGTAGGATTACCGCGTAGGGTTTGCGCCTAACCTTTTCGGTAAGCTGTCCACCTTCCTCGTAACCCACGTATCCCGGAGGGGCCCCGACGAGTCTTGAGATGGCAAATTTTTCCATGTATTCGCTCATATCCACTCTAATGAGGGCATCTTCAGAATCGAACAGCTCTTTGGAGAGTATCTTGGCAAGCTGCGTCTTTCCTACCCCTGTCTGCCCTAGGAAGATAAAAGATCCAATGGGTTTATTGGGATCTTTGAGTCCGGCCCTGTTTCGCTGAATGGCCTTTGCCACCTTGGCGACCGCATCGTCCTGCCCGATCACGTTGGACCTGATCAGGGCGGGCAGTTCCGCCAATTTATTGCTTTCGGTCTGTGCGATCCTGTTCACGGGAATACCGCTCATCATGGATACCACATCCGCCACATTGTCCTCCGTTACCGTTTCGCGGTGCAGTTTGCTCTCTTCCTCCCAATTTTCCTGGGCGATGGCGAGTTCTTTTTCCAACCGTTTTTCGTCGTCCCTTAGTTTGGCGGCCTCTTCATAGCGCTGTTTTTTGACCACGCTATTTTTCAGTTCCCGCACATCTTCCAACTGTTTTTCAAGTTCCAAGATCTGTTTGGGCACGTCCATATTGATAATATGGACCCTAGATCCCGCTTCGTCAAGGGCATCGATGGCCTTGTCCGGTAAGAACCTGTCTGTCATATACCTATTGGTAAGGCTCACACAGGCAACAATGGCCTCTTCTGTATAGATCACGTTATGGTGGTCCTCATATTTTCCCTTGATGTTCTTTAGGATCTCTATGGTCTCTTCCACGGAAGTGGGCTCCACGATCACCTTCTGGAAACGTCTTTCAAGCGCCCCATCCTTTTCGATGTACTGTCGGTACTCATCAAGGGTGGTGGCACCTATACATTGGATTTCGCCCCTGGCCAGTGCCGGTTTGAACATGTTGGAGGCATCTAGGCTGCCCGTGGCGCCACCGGCGCCCACAATGGTATGGATCTCATCTATGAAAAGGATGATATCGTCATTTTTTTCCAGCTCGTTCATGACCGCTTTCATGCGCTCCTCGAACTGGCCACGGTATTTTGTTCCCGCTACCAAAGAGGCCAGATCCAAAGTGACCACCCTTTTGTTGTACAGGATCCTGGACACCTTTTTGTTGATGATGCGCAGGGCAAGGCCTTCTGCAATGGCACTTTTGCCCACACCGGGTTCCCCGATGAGCAGGGGATTGTTCTTCTTCCGTCTGCTGAGGATCTGTGATACCCGCTCGATTTCCTTTTCGCGCCCTACCACTGGGTCCAACCGGTTCTCTTCGGCCATCTGGGTCAGGTCCCGGCCGAAATTGTCCAGGACAGGGGTCTTGGATTTCTTGTTTCCCTTTTGTGCGCCCGAAGCGCTTCCAAAGGTGCTTTCCTTCTCTTCGTTCCCATCGTCGGAATCGTTCGGAAAGGATTCCGCCCTTGGGGTGTCTATGTAATCGTCGTCGCTAGTGATCATGGATTTAAACTGTTCTTTAACGCCATCGTAGTCCACCTTCAGTTTGTGGAGCAGTTTGGTCGTGGGATCATTTTCATTTCTCAGGATGCAGAGCAGTAGGTGCGCCGTATTGATGGACGAGCTCTGGAAGAGCTTGGCTTCCAAAAAGGTCGTCTTTAGGGCACGTTCTGCCTGCCTTGTCAAATGAAGGTTCTTTTTGTCTTTCTGTATACTGCTTGGGTTGGGGTTCGCCGGACTCAGGATTTCGACCTTTCTTCTCAAATGGTCCAGATCCACGTCCAAAGCGTCCAAAATGCTGATGGCCTTTCCGTTTCCGTCCCGCAAAAGTCCCAACATCAAATGCTCCGTTCCAATAAAATCATGGCCGAGCCTCAATGCTTCTTCCTTGCTGTAGGCGATCACATCTTTAACCCTTGGTGAAAAATTATCATCCATAAATATTCCTTATCTTCATTAAAAATAGTAAATCTATTGGTATCTATGGCAAATACCGTACCCATATTTGAATAAACTAGGTACAAGTCACGAAAAAAAGGATGAATTACAAAATAATTAACACTGTAATTATCAACCGTTGCCCAAGGGGCAAGTGTTGATAAATTCTTGGATAAACTCTTTTTAATATGCCTACCAAGCTTTGATTTTCCGTATATTGGCATGATTTTTTAACCAATAAAGTATATACGATTTTAATATGGCGGAAGGGGAAAAATTAATTCCGATTAACATTGAGGATGAAATGAAATCTGCCTACATTGATTATTCAATGTCGGTCATTGTGTCACGTGCCCTGCCCGATGTTCGGGACGGACTCAAACCGGTACACCGGAGGGTCTTGTTCGGGATGCACGAACTGGGGGTACGCTCCAACAGTGCCCATAAAAAGTCTGCCAGGATCGTCGGGGAAGTCCTGGGTAAATACCACCCGCATGGGGATACTTCCGTTTATGATGCCATGGTCCGTATGGCCCAGGAGTGGAGCTTGCGCTATATGTTGGTGGACGGTCAAGGTAACTTTGGCTCCATAGATGGCGACAGTCCCGCGGCCATGCGATATACAGAGGCAAGGATGCGAAAGATAGCCGACGAGATGTTGGCGGATATAGAAAAGGATACAGTTGACCATCAATTGAACTTTGATGACTCCCTGCAGGAACCTGTGGTACTGCCCACAAAAATACCGAACTTACTGGTGAACGGCGCTTCCGGGATCGCCGTGGGCATGGCGACCAATATGCCGCCTCACAACCTCTCAGAGGTAGTGGACGGAACGGTTGCCTACATAGACAACAACGATATCGAGATCGACGAGCTGATCACCCATATAAAGGCACCCGATTTTCCTACCGGAGGGGTGATCTACGGGTACGATGGTGTCGTTGAGGCCTTTAAAACTGGTCGGGGACGCGTGGTGATGCGGGCCAAGGCCACCACTGAGGAAGTGCAGGGAAGGGAATGCATCGTGGTTTCCGAAATCCCTTATCAGGTCAACAAGGCAGATATGATCAAAAAGACGGCCGATCTGGTAAACGAAAAAAAAATAGAGGGCATTGCGAGCATCCGGGACGAATCGGACCGGAACGGCATGCGTATCGTATACATCCTTAAAAGGGATGCCATTCCCAATATCGTACTGAATACCCTTTACAAATACACTGCCCTCCAATCATCCTTTAGCGTCAACAATATTGCCTTGGTGAACGGAAGGCCCCAATTGCTGAACGTGAAGGAGATGATCCATTATTTTGTGGAGCACCGTCATGAAGTTGTGGTCAGGAGAACGCAATTTGAACTGAAGAAAGCGGAAGATAGGGCACATATCCTTGAAGGGCTGATCATTGCGTCGGACAATATAGACGAGGTGATCGCCATCATAAGGGCCTCTTCCAATGCCGATGAGGCAAGGGACAACCTTATCGAACGGTTCAAACTGTCCGAACTGCAGGCCAAGGCGATCGTGGAAATGCGATTGCGCCAGCTTACAGGTCTGGAACAGGACAAGTTAAGGTCCGAATATGAGGAAATTCTAAAGACCATTGAGGACTTGAAGGATATCCTTGCCAGAAAAGAGCGCAGGATGCAGATCATCAAGGAGGAGCTGCTGGAAATGAAGGACAAATACGGGGATGTACGACGGTCCGAGATCAATTTTGCCGGGGGCGACCTCAGTATGGAGGATATGATCCCAGATGAGCAGGTGGTGATTACTATTTCCCATGCAGGCTATATCAAGCGCACCCCCCTTTCCGAGTACAAGACACAACATAGGGGAGGGGTAGGCCAAAAAGCTTCCTCTACCAGGAACGAGGACTTTTTGGAGCACCTATTTGTAGGGACCAACCATCAGTTTATGCTGTTCTTTACGCAGAAGGGCAAATGTTTTTGGATGCGGGTGTATGAAATCCCCGAAGGCAGCAGGACCTCAAAGGGCCGCGCCATACAGAACCTTATAAATATAGAACAAGACGATACCGTAAAGGCATTTATATGTACCCAGGACCTGAAGGATACCGAATATGTAAACAACCATTTTGTGATCATGGCCACCAAAAAGGGCATCGTTAAGAAGACTTCCCTGGAACAGTACTCAAGACCACGACAAAATGGCATAAACGCCATTGGGGTCCGGGAAGGGGACGAACTTTTGGAAGCCAAGCTCACCACCGGTACCAGTCAGATATTCCTTGGCCTTCGATCTGGCAAGGCCATACGTTTTGAGGAAAGCAAGACCCGACCTATGGGGAGGAGCGCCTCGGGTGTTCGGGGGGTTACCTTGGCCGATGACAATGACGAAGTGATAGGAATGGTGGCCGTTCACGATTTTGAAGAGGAAATTTTGGTCGTTTCAGAAAAAGGGTATGGAAAACGGTCCAGCATAGACGACTATCGGATCACGAATAGGGGCGGAAAAGGTGTTAAGACCATTTCCATCACCGAAAAAACCGGGGGTCTGGTGGCCATTAAGAACGTTTCCGATTCGGACGACCTGATGATCATCAACAAATCCGGTATTGCGATCCGTATGAGCGTGGAGGACCTTAGGGTAATGGGCAGGGCCACCCAAGGGGTACGATTGATCAATATCAAGGGTGCCGATTCCATAGCGGCCGTGGCCAAGGTAATGAAGGAGGAAGAGGCCGTAGTGGATACCGAAGTTTTGGATATTGAAGTGAACGAAGAGGATAATGGCACGACCCTTGATAATGGGGAAGGGGAATCCCCGGACGACCAAAAAGGAAATACTCCCGAGGATGGTGAAGGGGAAACCGAAGAATAAATGTAAACACTAATAAACACTATAATTATAATCTACGTAAAAATGAAAACTAGAATTTTAATAATGGCGGCTATATCTTGTTCCATAGCCGGATTTTCGCAGAAAGCAGAAATAAAGAGCGCCGAAAAGGCAATGAAATCAGGTGATACGGCCGCGGCCAAAACATCTATAGAAAGTGCCGCTTCACTTATTGGCAGTGCCGATGAAAAGATGAAGGGCGAGTATTATCTGCTAAGGGGCAACATTTATTCCAGTTTGGCCGAGAAGGGCGATACCGCCGCATTTGATGAAGCCATCGAAGCGTACAAGGATGTGATCGCCTTGGAAGAGGAGAGCGGTAAAAAGAAATATACGGATGAGGCACAACAGAAACTTACGGCCATGTCCGCACAATTGGTGAACGCCGCCGTAAAGGACAATCAGGAGCAAAAGTTCAAGGAAGCGGCCGATAAGTTGTACATGAGCTACAACCTTAGCAAAAAGGACACCGTTTACCTTTATTATGCTGCCAGCAGTGCCGTTAACGGCGGACATTACGAGGAAGCCCTGAAGTATTACAACGAGCTGAAAGAGCTGGGCTACGATGGTAGCGAGGTAAAATATTCCGCTGTCAACGTGGAAACGGGCGAGGTTGAGGAAATGGACAAGACCCAAAGAGACCTTATGGTCAAATCGGGGACCTATAAAGATCCAAAGGACGAGACGACCCCTTCCAAAAGTGCGGAGATCGTTAAGAACATCGCGTTGATCCATACCCAATTGGGACAGGATGACCAAGCGTTACAGGCATATAAGGATGCCCGTGCAAAGGACCCCAAAGATGTCAACCTTATCCTGAACGAGGCCAACCTTTATTTTAAAATGGGCGACAAAGAGAAGTTTAAGGCATTGATGGCCGAGGCTACAGAAGTGGCCCCAGATAATCCAGATCTTTTTTACAACATTGGGGTTATCAATATGGAGCAGGGCAATCTGGAAGAGGCCAGAAAGGCCTATAAAAGGACTTTGGAAATCAACCCTGGGTATGTAAATGCCCAATTGAACCTTTCCACTACCTATGTCAACGAAGGGAACGAACTGATAGATGAAATGAACTCTTTGGGCAATTCCAAGGCGGATATTGCAAAATATGACGAGATTAAGGAAAAGAAGGACAGCTTGTTCCTACAAGGGGCGCAGGTATTGGAAGATGCCCTTAAACTGAACCCCGATAACCAAGGAATTTTGACCCAGTTAAAAAATATCTATGGCGCTTTGGGCGACAATGAGAACTTTATGAGGGTAAAGAAATTATTGGGCGAGTAAGCACATCGATCAGGATAGAAAGGATTCAATTTTAAAGAAAGGCCTTCGGATTTCCGAAGGCTTTTTTTGTTCTATTTTCTAGCTTTTCAATAGTGATATCCTACCCCCAGAATATCGTATGTGCAAAGTGGTTTGGGATTATTTGAAGGGAATCACGGGAAATGCCCCAACAGTTTGTTAGGGACTTGAAATCGCCGCCCTGAACGATGGAAATTTTCGGACGAAGCTCGCTTAGATGATTTTTTTAATGACCCGAAGTTGGTGGGTATAATTTTTAAGTTCCGTATTGAAGATACCTGTATGGTCCAAACGATCTACGCGGACCTTACCGTTGACATGGATGATATGGTTGTGCTGCATAATTATTCCGACATGGTCGATGATCCCCTCGTTATTGTCAAAAAATGCGAGGTCTCCAACTTCACTTTCTTCGATAAAACTCAGCGGTTCCCCTTGTGTCGATTGTTGGGCGGCGGTCCTCAAAAGCCTATACCCGTTTATTTTGTAGACCATTTGAGCCAAGCCGGCGGCATCGATGCCGAAAGGGGATTTCCCACCGTAAAGGTAAGGGGCGTTCAGGTAGAGCAAAGCGGTCTCCAATAGGTTTGCCTTGTCCTTTTGACCTACTTGGGAGCTGCCCTCAAAGCGGTGAGGCAGGAGATCTATGGACCCTAAGTACGAACCCAGCACAATGGGAATGAGACTATCGGTTTCCGAACTTACGAAGGATACCAAGTCCGAAACGCAACGGTCTTCACTATTTTTTTGGGCAGTTTCAAATTGTTCTGAAGATATGATCGTAAACTGGGTATTGAGGGTCCAACCCTCGGTATTGTCGAACGCTATTCTGATCTTACTCCAATATTTACGTTGTTCCAATACCTTGAAATGATCCCCGTACAAGAGTTGGCTGATCATTTCGCCGCTATCATCGGCCGAAGTTTTAACAGGAACAATACTTAGGTGGCAAATACCGTATTGCATAGGGGCGCTTTACAGGAATTATTATTTTTTCTCCAATACGATTGCTGAGGCACCTCCACCTCCATTACAGATTGCGGCGGCACCGATCTTTCCATTGTTCTGTTGGAGCACGCTCATAAGGGTAATGATGATCCTGGCTCCTGAACATCCCAAGGGATGACCCAATGAGACGGCCCCACCATTGACGTTGACATTTGAATCGTTGAGCCCCAAGATTTTCATATTGGCAAGGCCAACAACCGAAAAAGCCTCGTTAAATTCAAAATAATCCACTTCCGCCAACGTAATTCCTGCCTTTGCCAATGCTTTGGGCAGGGCCTTGGAAGGGGCAGTGGTGAACCATTTTGGTTCTTGGGCCGCATCGGCATAACTTGTTATGGTTGCCAACGGTTCCAATCCCAAGGACTTGGCCTTTTCGGCGCTCATGAGCACCAAGGCCGCTGCCCCATCGTTTATGGTAGAGGCGTTGGCGGCCGTAACCGTACCTTCTTTGGTAAAGGCGGGCCGCAAAGTGGGTATTTTGGCCAGATCCACATTTTTGAACTCCTCATCCTCCCGCACCGATAAAGGTTCGCCTTTTCGCTGTGGTACTTCCACAGGTACGGTTTCGGCATCAAATTTACCGGCCTTCCAAGCCGCTGCCGAACGCTGGTATGACTGGATGGCATAGTTGTCCTGATCTTCGCGACTGAACCCGTATTTATCGGCACAGGCATCGGCACAGGTACCCATGGCATTTTGGTCATAGGCATCCACCAATCCGTCTTTCTGCATGCCGTCGATCAAGGTGGCGGGCCCGAATTTCTGTCCGCTCCTAAGGTGTATATAATGGGGGATCAAGCTCATGTTTTCCATGCCCCCGGCCACGATGATGTCCGAATCGCCAAGGGCAATTGCCTGTGCGGCCTGCATGACCGACTTCATGCCCGAGGCACATACCTTGTTGATGGTGGTACATGGTACGGTATCGGGAATGCCGGCATATAGGGCTGCCTGTCTGGCAGGTGCCTGTCCGTTTCCGGCCTGTACCACGTTTCCCATAAGGACCTCCTCCACCATTTGGGGATCGAGGCCTATTTTTTTCAGGGCGCCCTTAATGGCAATGGCACCCAATTGGGTAGCGGGAATGCTGGACAGTGCCCCCATAAAACTTCCTATGGGGGTCCGGGCAGCGGAAACGATGACGACTTCTTTCATGATGGTCTGATCTATAGTAGGGGCGAAATTAATAAATTAAAGATCAATGGACATGCTTCTATGGGCAAAAGCCCGATATAACTATATAATTTTCTATTTTTGGTAAAGATACCAAGCGATATGAGGAAATTTTTAGATCGGATGTATAAGAACCAATCGCTTATATACAAGTACTTTTTGTACGTTGCCGCTGTTTTTCTGATCGTGTTTTTCTTTCCGAAAGGAGGGAAGTTCAAATACGGTTTTCAAAAAGGAAAGCCATGGCAATATGAAAATTTATACGCCCCCTTCGATTTCTCCATTAAAAAGACCGATGCCGAGGTGGCAGCGGAAAAGATGGCCATCAAAAATGCCCAAGTGGCCTATTATACCTATGACGAAGCGATCAGGAACGAGGTATATGATGCTTTTGATTCCCAGTTTTCCGATTTCTTTGAAAATGAGGGTCTGCGGGCCAAACAGCTTGCTGCGTTACAAGAGGTTGGCCTGGAAATATTGGAGCTTATCTATGCCAATGGCATAGTGGGCAAAAATGGCGGTACAACCTCCAAATCTTCGCTATATCTGGTCAAGGGAAACGAGGCCCAAAAAAAGAAGCTGGACGAATTCCATAGGCTGCAGGACATTGCCGATCTGGTGGACAGCGAGTTGGAAAAAAGGGGATTGGAAACTTATTCCCCACAATTCCAAGAACTGTTTTTTGAAGTGGTACGACCTAATGTGATCTATGATGCCGATCTGTCCGAAAGGGAACTGGAGGAAGCCTATTCCGAAATTTCGCTTACCAGGGGAAATGTGGACCAGGGCAAGTTGATCATTGTAAAGGGGGAAGTGGTAGAGGCCGAAAACTATAAGATCCTGAACTCCCTGAAAGAGGAGTACGAATCGGAGCTATGGGCGGCCAACAATTATTATTTTATCCTTTTCGGTTATACCGTATTGGTGGCGCTTGTGCTCATCATGCTCTTTCTTTTTCTTAAAAAATACAGGAACCTCACGTTTAGGAACAACACCAAGGTCACCTTTATAGTGTTCAATATCTTGGTGATGGTTTTTGTGACCACCCTGGTGGTAAAGTACAATGAGGCCTATGTATTTGTGGTGCCCCTATGCATCCTGCCATTGGTGCTGAAGACTTTCTTTGATGCGCGACTGGGGCTGTTCGTGCATGTGCTTACCGTATTGATACTGGGATTTGTGGTCCCCAACAGTTTCGAGTACATATTTTTACAGACCATTGCGGGGATCGTAACGATCCTAACGGTCTCCGAGCTCTATAAGCGGGCCAATCTCTTTATTTCGGTAGCACAGATCATCCTGATCTATGTGGTAGGGTATTTTGCCTTCCATATCATCCATGAGGGCAATCTGGAAGATATACAATGGCTGGCATTTGGACTGTTTTTGTTGAACGGGATGATCACCTTGTTCGTGCAGCCCTTGATCTATATGTACGAAAAGGTCTTCGGACTGGTTTCCGATGTATCGCTATTGGAGCTATCGGACACCAATTCCAAATTGCTGAAAGAGCTTTCCAACAAAGCGCCCGGTACTTTTCACCATTCCCTGCAGGTCTCCAACCTTGCCGAGGCGGCGGCGAATGAGATCGGGGCGAATGCCATGTTGGTAAGGGTAGGGGCGCTGTACCATGACATCGGGAAGATGAACAACCCCAGTTATTTTACGGAAAACCAGATAAGCAGTGTCAACCCCCATGATGAGCTGGCGCCAAAGGACAGTGCCAAGATCATAATAGGGCATGTACTGGAGGGGATCGAACTGGGCAGGAAGAACAACTTGCCCGATCGGGTGATCGATTTTATTCGTGTGCACCACGGCACTACCTTGGTATATTATTTTTACAAGAAGCAGCTGGAATTGGAGGAAGCGGTGGACGAGGCGGATTTCACCTATCCGGGACCCATACCTTTTTCGAAGGAAACAGCTATATTGATGATGGCGGACGCAGTGGAGGCCGCTTCCAAAAGTCTTAAAAACCCGACATTTTTGATGATAGACGAGTTTGTGGACAAGATCATCTCCGGGCAGATGAAGTCGAACCAGTTCTTGAATTCCGATATTACCTTTAAGGAAATAGAGGCCATTAAAAAGGTGCTGAAACAAAAACTGACCAATATTTATCACCTAAGGGTTGAGTACCCGGTTTAGAAAGTGTGAGGACAAAAAAAATCATATAAAAAAACTACAAAATAGTTGCGTTCCACAATATGAAAAAGTACATTTGCAACCGCATTTTCACATGCGTGATCTTAAAGGTTATTGGAGAGGTGCCGGAGTGGTAACGGAGCAGATTGCTAATCT
>TARA_R110002020_G_scaffold97708_1_pt1 | contig 72876 bp, 69 predicted proteins | sample TARA_R110002020 | Tara Oceans TARA_R110002020 (sample SAMEA4396489) | marine metagenome | biome: Westerlies Biome; feature: [MES] marine water layer (ENVO:01000295) within the mesopelagic zone...; material: water (ENVO:00002006), including particulate matter (ENVO:01000060) such...
AATAATATCTTTTTCATGATGTGAAATTTTATATGGTTAAACTTGTTTTGTATATTGAAATAAATATGCCAGATTATCTTGGCCGACTACAAAATATTCATAATTATTTCAAAATCAAACACCTACATAATTATCATGGGTCGACCCTAAAATGTGTAACTGTGAAATTTTGTATCGTTTATGTGAAAGTTCGGGTATATTTTATACAGTAAAGAAGGATTTGGGACTTATAGACTTCCTAAAACAACTTTCTTCCGCAGAAAACATATCTTCATCCGTTTACTATGATCTGAGCATTACCGTTGCGATGGTATTTCCAACACTTCGTCTTCCGATACGGGAATGCCCATGTTTGGTGTGCCATCTTGTTTCCATGTTATTTTTTGCATTCTGGGAGACCGCTTGCCCCCACATCCATCGCCAGGATTTGAGTTGGCATGGTACAGGATCCAATCCTCCGTGCCGTCGGGCGACTTAAAGAAAGAATTATGGCCGGGGGCATAAACGGAATTTGCTACGGATTTGGTAAAAATGGGTTTTGGATGTTTATCCCATGCTGCCGGATCCAAAAGATCCTCCCCGTTCAGAACCAACAATCCCAAAGAGTACTGATCCGTCCAGCAGCCATTGGCCGAATACACGATAAATATCCTTCCATCGTGCTCTAGGTACTGCGGACCTTCATTCACATTTACGTGCGGTGGATTATTTTCATCATCCAGGTCCCCTTGTTTTTCCCAAACATAGTTGGGTTGCGAAATCAGGATCCGATTGCTGTCGATTGTCCACGGGTCTTTCATTTTTGCGATGTATATATTCTGTTGCCCGTTGGTGTCCCCCTCCCAGCCAGACCATATCATATAAAGTCCATCTTTGTATTTAAAGACGTTCCCATCAATGGCCCATCGATCAGGGTACGCGGCAATCTTTCCCTTGAATTCCCATTCTCCCTGAAAGGGATCTTCGGAATCATTTTCAAGGACATACATACGGTGATTGCGATTATCCCCGTCGTCAGCGGCAAAATAAGCGTACCACTTGCCATCGATCAAATGAAATTCCGGGGCCCAAATATTTTTGGAGTACATGGTTCCTTGGGGAGGCTCCCAGATGGTCCTGGGTTCGACATTCTCAATATTCGCCAGGTTGTTTGTTTTCCACAGCATAAGTTTGTTCCGATATGTATTTGTATAATAGTAGTACCCCTTATAAAAGGTACTATAGGGATCGGCGCCCGCTGGTAAGATCGGGTTGGTAAATGTCATTTTAGGGTTGGTTTCGGCCTTTTCGGTATGGGCCGTTTCTTTTTGTTTGCAGGAACTGGCCCAGAGGCAGATCAATAAGGTAAGTTGTACGCTATATTTCATCTATTTATACTATCCAGACGTTGAAATGTTCAATAGGTCTTACACAAAACTAAACCTTTATCGGTGCATTCCCAAAGAAATAGGCATCAGGAACATGCGAAACGGCAAGGAATAATTTTTTTCTCCCGCAGATTTTCGCAGATCGGTTGCGCAGATACCCGCTGAAAACAAAAATCACCTCACATCAGCAACATATTGATCGGCATACACTGGTCCGATCATTTTTTCTCCCCGCAGGTTTTCGCAGATCGGTTGCGCAGATACCCGCAGAAAATAAAAGCGGAGCACTTCAGCAACTTTTAAATCGGCAAAAGTAGGGCGTAACATGATCCTTCCAAGTTACCGATTTTCCCGAAACTGTCCATGGCCAAAAAATATGATGGACTAAAATTGGAAACGATATCCAAGGTCCGGAAAAAATCCGTTTTGGTACACTTGGTTGACTTGATTGGTCAACCGGTTATACCGGCTCTCAAAAATATTGTCCCTATTGGTCACGTTCTGAAAATCGATATAGAACTGGTGCGACTGTTTTTTATGGGCAATGTTCAGCTTAAAACCAACTTTGACATCCCATCTGAAATAATCATCATATTGCTCGCTAAAGGCCAAATCTTCCCGTAACACTTCATATCCAGCTTCTTGGGACGCAACAAGGTCGACAGGTGTATAATATCTTCCCCCCGCTAGGGATAATCTAGTATCCAGAAACAGCACATTCTGCCGTGCACTGCCCACCTTGAACTCACGGCCCGCCAAAAAATTGGTAACATAGCCGTTGTTAAAAGGGGAATTGCGTTCAATACCGTCGCTTCCCGTAAATTTACTTTCAAAAAAGGAAGCTGTCAGCAACCCATAATACCCATCGCTAAAGAATTTCTCCAAAGTAAGCTCAACACCTTGGTTGAACCCCGTTCCATTGTTGACCAAGGAAACACGGTCGTTGTCAAAGGAAAAGTCGGCCCCTTCCGTCAGGGAAGAATAACTGGAGGGAAACGCTTCCACTGCCGCATTTGCAATATCCTGATAGTAAAGCTCCAATTTTGCCCGCCATTTGGGAGCCAAACGAACATCATATCCCAATACATAATGATCGCTCCTCACAAAATCCAAGTCCGTATTGGTCTGCACCAAATCTCCGTTCACCTCTTCGTTTAAAAATAGGATGGGCAATGAGATGAGCTGGTGATGTATTCCATAACCTATGCTAAAGGAATGGTCTTTCCAAGCTTGGTATTTCAGCCCGGCGCGGGGCTCTAGCACAAACTGTTCGTTCAGACTGCCATATTGCCCGTGCAGTCCTGCGTTTAAGGTAAGTTTTTCGGTCAGCCGGTATTGGGTCTGTACATAGGGTTGCACAATGTTCAGGCCCTCATCTATATCCCGGAAGGTAAACAGGTCAGGGTCACCGTCCCCATCGCTATCGGGCTGCTCCTCCCTATCCCTAAGAACGGATCTAACATTAAAATTTTCAAACAGTAGCCCGGAGCGGAGGGTCGCCTTGCTGCTCAATTTGGAATTGAGATAGGTAGAAAATGAATACCTGTTTTCCGAATTGTCCGCTTCCGTATACAGAATAATTCTTTCGTCCGGTCCGTTTAGATCAATATATCGATCGGCACGTATGCCATCATTTGAAAACGAGGTGGCCAAGGTGCTCTGTAAATAGGTAGAGGCACCTAAATTGATACGGTGCTTCACGCCAAAAACCCCAAAGTCCGAGGATACGTACATGTCCTCATCCTCGGATGCGAATATATCGTCCTCCTCAAATTCTTCGCCCAGAAACTCGATATCGGAAGTGCCAAAGATGCCGAACATGGAAAATTTCCCCCAATCGCTGTCCCCAAAATCCAGATTAAAGGAAATATCGGAGTAATTTGGAGTGGCCGAAGTGATACCGGCCCCACCGATCAGACCGATCAAAGAATAACGCGCACCTACCAGAAAAGAGCCGTTATTCTTTCCCAAGGGACCTTCTGCCAAAGCTTCAACACCCGTAAACGCCCCTATTTGTGCCGAGTATTCGTAATCGTCCTTATTGCCGCTCCTAAATCCCAAGTCGAAAACGCCCCCGATCGCATTCCCGTATTCGGAAGGGAATGCCGAAGTCAAAAAATCCGAATTCTTCAATAAATTAGGGTTCACCGAGGATACCGCACCTCCGGACGTACCGGCGGAAGTAAAGTGGTTGGGATTGGGAATGGGGACCCCTTCAAGTCTATACAACAGGCCTGTGGGGGAATTGCCCCTGACCACAATATCGTTACGGCTATCGTCCGGTGTGGAAACCCCGGCAAAATTGGAGGCCAGCCTACCAATATCGCTGCGTCCCCCAGCGAATCGCTGCACTTCCTCCATCCCGAACTGGATAGCGGAAACGGAAGTAAGTGTATTTATAGGCCTGTCCTTTCGGGTCTCAGAAGTAACGATCACTTCATCCAAAGCACCGAAGGATTCCTTTAGCCGTACATTAACTACCGCATCTTTTCCCGAGGAAACTATAATATTGGGCAAGGTCGTACTTTCAAAGCCCAAATAACTTATGCGCACGGTCTGCCGACCTATGGGAACGTTCTCCAAAAGATAATAGCCTTCCCCATCCGAAATTACCCCTGTGGCAATTTCTTGGCCCAGCAGTTCGATCGTGACGCCCATAAGGCCCATTTCCGATTGCTCATCCAGTATTTGGCCTTTTATAATGCCCGTTTGGGCGTTCACTGACATGTACATCAGAAAAAAAGAAAGGAACAAGAATGTTTTCATGGTATTTATTTTTGTCCAAAATTGAAACCAATTAGGCTATGCCGAAAGTTGTATTCCCTAATCCGTTCAATTTCCTCCTGAACGGTCAATTTAGGATTTGGACCCAAAAGGCAGGTAAGAATCCAAAAAAGAACGGTCCACAGGAAATATCGACAGTTCAGTACCGGATGGAACAATTCAATATTTGGCACGAAGGAATGCCGAAACACTTGATTATCTTTATATTCCTTTAAACAGTATATGCCAAAAAAAAGATCGATAAAGAAAACGGGGTTTCGGTTGCTTGTGGTGACCGTGGTCTTTATATGTGTTAAATTGAGTATAGACAGCGATTATAGCGACAGCTTTTTTACGCTTGCCACCTCTTTTTATTATTTGAGCGGAGTTTTGTTCTTTATGGTGAGCTGGGAGCTGAGCGACTGGCTGATCGATCGGCATCTAAAAAAGGACCGGTTCAACGGATTGGGCTGGATATCCGGACTGCAAATTTTGGGAAAGACCCTTTTGGTTATTTTACCCCTAATCGCATTATGTTATTATCTGGCAATATTCCGCTTTTCGGAATTTATCGAACTTGACACTACGAACCCCTATCTACATTTTCGAATGGATTTCTCACGGGCGTTGCTCATTGCCATCACGATCGTTCTGTCCAACCTGTTCTATTTTTCCGGAAAAGTAAAGACCAATCTCCATACACGGATGATCGAACTTGAAAAAGAAGTGCTCGCCTCACAATATAAGAGCCTACAGGACCAGATAAGTCCCCATTTTTTGTTCAACAGTCTTAATACACTAACTTCGCTAATGTATGAAGATCGCGACCTGGCATCCGATTTTACGGCACGTTTGGCCTCCTGTTACCGTTATATTTTGGATAATGGGGACAAGGACCTGATCAATCTTGACAAGGAACTCGCTTTTTTGGATTCCTTTATCTTTATGATGGATGTACGACATAAAATGTCCCTAAACATAAGAACCGAAATCGATCTGCGGCCCACCGAATATGTTATCCCGACCCTCTGCCTGCAAATGTTGGTGGAGAACGCTTTAAAGCATAATTATTTCTCCAATGAAAGACCGTTGTCGGTCACCATTTCAAATGATGATACCCATATTACGGTGTCGAACACGTTACGGAAAAGGAGCGATTCGCAGACCTCTACACAATTGGGATTGAAGAACATTAAAAAACGATTTTCCTTTTACACCGGCACACCCGTTAAAATCAACCAGGAAAATGGTCTCTATACTATCAGCCTTCCACTTTTAAAAAAGGAAATGGAAAAAATTACACCCTTACAGATCTTGCCATGATAGAAGCGGTAATCATAGAGGACGAGCATATAGCATCCAATCGGCTGGTACAGCTGGTGCATGAAATTGCACCCGATATTCGAGTGGTAAGTACCATTTCATCGGTGGAGAGCGGTACAAAATGGTTCGAAGAAAACCCCCTTCCAGACCTTATTTTTCTGGATATACAGTTGAACGACGGATATGGTTTCGATATCTTGGACACCCTTGAAAACCATCCGCCCGTAATTTTTACGACCGCCTACAACGAATATGCCATCCGCGGTTTTAAATACAATGGCCTTGACTATCTTTTAAAACCGATCGATAAAAAAGATCTGGAAAGGGCATTGGAGAAATACCGTACCTCTCCCTATCAGAAGAAGGAAGCGGAAACGAAGATCCAGGATTTTAAAACGCTTTTCCACAAAGAATACAAACATCGTTTTATGGTCAAAATAGGCAATCATTTTGGCACATTTAGCGTGGAGGATATTTTTTATTTTAAATCCGAAAATGGGAGCATCTCCCTTTTTACGACCAATGGCAAAAACTACCCGATCGAATATTCCATTGACCAACTGGAAAAGATCCTGAACCCGATCGAATTTTTTAGGATCAACCGAAAATATATGGTAGCGCTGAAATCCGTGCAAGAAATCCACAGTTACTTTAACAGTAGGTTGTTGCTGAAATTGAAACCCGTTCAAGAGGAAAAGGTCATAGTATCTAGGGAACGCAGTACCGCATTCAAAAAATGGCTGGACATGTAAGGCAATGATCGATCGGATCAGTGCCACATTCACAAATTTAGTTACCGTTAAAATCGATCGGTTCGGTGGTTGTGATGCATAAATGGGCAGTATATTTCCATTTGGATATTGGGACGTTTCTACATTGGGGCGAAAAATAGATGGGAGGCGAATCTGTAAAGTCCTTAAGGAATGGCAGCAGGATGCGACATACTTTAGGAGAGCGAACAGAAATCAAAATTAAACAATCATGAAAATACTTGTTATAGGTTCTACCGGTCGGGTAGGCAGACTCTTGGTCCATAAATTATTGCTTAAAGATCATTTTGTGGTTACGGGGAGCCGCCAGGACGGAAGCGAATTTAAAGGGGACAATACGGGCCATGTAAAAATCGATCTAACATGGGATGTCGAAACCATTGCCGCGGCAATACCCCAAGATACCGATGCTATTTATTTTGTATCAGGTTCGCGCGGAAAAAACTTATTACAGATAGACCTGCATGGGGCCATCAAAACGATGCAGGCCGCAGATCAGGCCGGTATAAGACGTTATCTAATGTTAAGCTCTGTCTTTTCACTGCAGCCCGAAAGATGGAACGAGGCATTTTTAAGAGACCTTACCGATTATAACATTGCCAAACATTACGCGGATAAATGGTTGATCGAAAGTTCGGGCCTAGATTACACCATTTTACAGCCAGGTGCTTTACAGGAAACCACCGGTTCAGGAAAAATTAAGGTAAATATTGATACGCCGGGCACCAATTCCATAGAAAATGTGGTGGACACCCTAATAGCATGCCTAGGGCAGCGGACAACCTTGGGAAAGGTCATTACCATGCACGACGGGGACACAGAAATAGAAGAAGCTTTGGCACTTTTATAAAAAACATGTAAAGTCAAAAAAAACAAACTTTTTTTTTGGAACGATAGGTTTAATAATTATCTTTGTCCCATATGGGAAGAAATAAAGAATTTGATTACGACGAAAAGCTGAAAGCGGCACGGGATCTTTTTTGGAAGAGGGGCTACAATGCCACGGCCATGAGCGATCTGGTAAGTGCGATGAAGATAAACAGGAGCAGCCTATACCTTGCGTACGGAAATAAGCACGATCTGTTCTTAAAATCCCTGGGGGATTATATACAGGAAAAAGATAAACAGTACCGTGAGGCCGCAGCCAAAAGTCAAGAGCCGTTACAGTCAATAAAGAACATTATCCGCTCTGTATTTGAATCGGCGGTAGCAAAGGACAATTGCCTATTTACGAACTCCGTGTTCGAATTGGCCACTACCGATGGAGAAGTGCGCAGCATACTGAAGAAACAGTCGCTCAAAGCAGTTGCGCTGTTTGAAGGATTATTGATGGAGGCCAAAAAGAACGGAACCTTAAAAACGGATAGGGACCCGTATGTACTTGCTCATTTTCTGGTATCGGGACTGACCTCCATCTATAATGTACATGTGCTCTTCTCGGACCATAACTTGACCAAACAGACAACTGAAATTTTGATCGGATCCTTGGACTGATTTTTTTTGCCTGATTATGGAACGAACGGTTTAATATAAAGGATATGGAACAGCTTGCACAACACAGAAAAAACAGCTTTAGCCCCCTTTTTGGGTGGAGCATCCTATTGGCCGTCCCCTTAATGATCAGCTGCAACAGGGCCGAAAAACAAAAGGATGTAAGAATGCCCACAGATTTGACAACAGTTGCCGAAAAACCGGCAAGCTTTCAGGAATTGGGCTTTTTTGGACCTATTAAAGCGGATAAATGGACTGATTTTCTAAATGCGGTACAACAAAATATATACCAGTCGAGAAAAGAAGCGGGAAACATATCATTTAGTCTGTACCTTCCCGAAAACGGTCATCTCGGTCCCATCTGGTTCGAACGTTTCGAAAATAAAGCCGCACATAACCATCACAAAGGGCAGTCTTATTTTAAAGAGGCCATAAAGGTGATCCAAGAATCTTTGGAGGGAGCGCCAAAGTCCATTACGCTCCAAGAAATTAAAGAGATCCCCGCAGCGATTCCAATAACAGCGGACGAACCGGAAAGGACTCGTCATATCATTGTACTGTTCCACCTGAGGCCCGAAAAGAGAAAACTTTTTGTGGAAAGCATGGCCGAGGTGGCCCGAAGGTCCAGAAATTTCCCGGGCAACCTAGAGTTCAATATCTACCAATATGAAGATGACCCCAACAAATTTGTTGTAATGGAAGGCTGGGCAAGCATCGCTGAACATGAGGTTCAGTTACAGCAGGATTATATAAAAACGCTGCGAGCAAAAACGCAGGGCTTTTTTGTATCCGACCCTATGGACAGCCGTTGGCCGGTAAGGGATATTTCGGTTAAAATGTCGACCCCTTTGGAGCAAGATCGCGGTGCATATAGCAAAGGACCAAAATAATTTAGACGTGGGCCTGCCCGCATCGGGACGGGACCTGATCAGTGAATTTTAAAATTAATATTAAATCTATCAACATGCAGAAAATCAGATTAAACAATGGAGTGGAAATGCCCCTATTGGGCTTGGGTGTCTATCAGATAGCGGACCTTGAAGAATGTGAACGGACCGTTTTAACGGCCATCAAATCGGGCTACCGCCTTATCGATACGGCCTCATTTTATCAGAACGAATCCGCAGTGGGCAATGCCATCAAGAAAAGTGGCGTACCCAGGGAGGAACTGTTCATCACCACAAAACTCTGGGTGCAGGACACAGGGTATGAAAAAACCAAAATGGCCTTTGAAAGGTCTTTAAGGGAACTGCAACTGGAGTATCTCGACCTCTATCTCATACATCAGGCCATGGGCGATTATTACGGTTCGTGGAGGGCCATGGAAGATCTTTATAAAGAAGGAAAAATTCGTGCCATTGGCATCAGTAACTTTTTCCCTGACAGGATAGTGGATCTTATTGCCCACAACCAGATCCTTCCCTCCGTAAACCAGATAGAGATAAACCCTTTCTACCAAAGGAAGGAGGAGCACGAACTGCTGAAGAAAAACAATATCCTGACGCAATCCTGGGCATCGTTTGCCGAAGGAAAAAACGATTTTTTCAACAATGAAACGATTTCTTCCATTGCCAGAAAATACCATAAATCGGTCGCGCAGGTTACCTTACGGTGGCTTGTCCAACAAGGGATTGCGGTCATCCCCAAGTCGGTACGTGAACAAAGGATGGTGGAAAACGCCCAAGTATGGGATTTTGAACTGGACGGGGAGGATATGGAGGCCATGGCAACATTGGACACCGGCAAGAGTGCGTTCTTTGACCATCGCGATCCCGAAACCGCCGAATGGCTTACAAAGCTGACCTTTTAACAAAATGTATTCGAATTCCATGGTCTCCCCTTGGAGGCTATGGAATTTACTATCAGGAACGAACATGCAAAAATTAAAATTGAACAACGGGATCGAGATGCCGCTTTTGGGCTTGGGCGTTTATCAAATGTACGACCATGCTGAATGCGAACGGACCGTTCTCAGTGCTTTTGATGCAGGTTACCGACTCATCGATACCGCCTCGGCCTATGGAAACGAACAGGCTGTGGGGAACGCCATTAAGAAAGGTGCCATTGGCAGGGAACAGCTGTTTATCACCAGCAAGCTTTGGGTGCGGGATGCGGGTTATGAAAAGACGAAAAAAGCTTTTGGGGAGTCGCTGAAAAAATTACAACTGGACTATCTCGACCTGTACCTTATACATCAGGCCGTAGGTGACTATTATGGTTCCTGGCGCGCAATGGAAAATCTGTACAAAGAAGGAAGGATAAGGGCCATTGGCATCAGTAACTTTTATCCGGACAGGGTAGCGGACCTAATGGCACACAATGAGATTGAACCCGCAGTAAATCAGTTGGAAGTAAATCCTTTCTATCAGCGGGAAAAAACACAGGAATATTTACGTAGAAACAATGTGGTGGTACAGTCCTGGGCCTCGTTTGCAGAGGGAAGGAATAATTTTTTCAGAAATGAACTCCTCTCCTCTATCGGAAAACGGTACGACAGGTCCGTGGCACAGGTCACCCTGCGTTGGCTTATCCAAAGGGGCATTGCCGTAATCCCTAAATCGGTACACAAAGAAAGGATCATTGAAAACGCAACTATTTGGGATTTTGAACTAAGTAAGGAAGACATGGATACCATCTCTACTTTGGACACCCATAAGAGTGCCTTTTTTGACCATCGGGACCCCGAAATAATAGCTAGGTGGGCAAAATCTGGATAACATTTCGGCGCAGGTTGCGGAACATCCTAAATATCATTTAACGAGTAAAATTGACATAGATATGAAGTTACATCATCTTGGGGAACTGGAGGTTTCCCGTATCGGATTAGGGGTTATGGGCATGTCGGCCTATTATACCATGGGAGCACAAAACGAAGTGGAATCCATCCGCACCATCCATCGGGCCATCGATATCGGTGTTTCGCTGATGGACACCGCCGAGGTTTACGGCCCCTATACAAATGAGGAACTCGTTGGCAAGGCCTTAAAAGGAAAAAGGGACCAAATAGTGCTTGCTACAAAATTCGGGCTGATCTCCCACACCAATGGCGGCAAGGATGGGCTTGACAGTAGCCCGTCCAATATCAGGGCGGCAGTAGAAGGGTCGCTCAAGCGATTGCGGACAGATTACATCGACCTGTACTATCAGCACAGGGTAGACCCGAACACGCCCATCGAGGATACGGTCGGAACCCTGTCGGAATTGGTGCGTGAAGGAAAGATACGGCATATCGGTCTGTCAGAAGCTGGCGTCGGTACCATTCGCCGTGCGCACGCCATACATCCCATAACCGCTTTGCAAAGTGAATATTCGCTTTGGGTCCGCGATCCGGAGAAGGCGATTTTGCCAGTATTACGGGAGCTGGGTATTGGACTGGTCCCCTACTCTCCCTTGGGCCGCGGCTTTTTGACAGGAAAGATAACTTCCCCTGAACAAATTGCGGATGACGATTTCCGCAAGCAAAATCCAAGGTTCAGTCAGGAAAATTTCGCAAATAACCTTCAGATAGTAGATCAGGTTAGGACCATAGCAACCGAACTGCAAGCTACTCCGGGACAGGTGGCACTGGCATGGCTGCTGGCACAGGGAAATGATATAGTCCCTATCCCGGGAACGAAACGAGTGGTCCGCGTTGAAGAAAATGTGTTGGCCGACAAGTTCGAACTAAGCGCCGATCATATTGAAAAGCTGAACCATTTAACACCTGCGGCAGGCGAAAGATATGGAAGGCCCCTTATGGATTGGATCGAGCAATAGGCACGGCAAACCATCTTAAAATGAAGGCACTTCCATTTTTCGGGAGAAAGTTGCGGGTAGGACGTTTCTTAAATAGAAGGGAATAGCTGTGGTAGCTTGAGGATTTACACCGGTATAGTGGCCTCTGGAATGCGACCGTAGAACAAACTTTTTCCCCACTTGTGCTGGAAGAGATCACCACATGGATCTTGTCCAAAACGGAACAATCATATAGTAACTGTTTCCTACCCTTGGCAAAAAATATTCAAAGGACAGCGAATAGGTAATTATGCGGATCTTTTGTTGGAATGTTCGTTCCGTTTTGTATATCTTTGCGGAACGATTATTCCGTTATAAATTTTAAACATTTAAAAAATGAGTCAGTTAAAAGACAAAATTGCCGTTGTAACAGGCGGCAGCGCCGGTATCGGTTTTGCCGCGGCCAAAGAATTCATTGCACAGGGAGCAAAGGTGGTCATCACGGGACGCAGTCAACAAACGTTGGATGAGGCCGTCGAAAAATTGGGCGGTAATGCCATTGGGATCCGAGCTGATGCAATACGCATAAAGGACACGGAAGAATTGGTGGCAAAGGTAAAATCCCTATACGGGAGCGCTGATGTGCTGTTGGTGAACGCAGGCGTTTCATTTCAGGAACCCGTAGGGGAAATCAGCGAAGAAATTTTCGATACCCTAACGGACATAAACTTCAAGGGTGCGGTATTTACGACCGAAAAATTTGTTCCCATCCTAAAGGACGGGGCATCCATCATTCACGTAACCTCCGTTAGTGCATATACGTTCGCTACGGGAACCAGTATCTACGCCGCAAGCAAGGCGGCGCTTACAGCCTATAGCAAGTCCGCCGCAGTTGAACTGTCCGACAGGAAAATTAGGGTGAACACGGTGGCGCCCGCCATGACCGAAACCGATATGATCTATAGGGGAGCCTTTGCCAACGAAGAAATACATACCTTCCTCAAAGATAAAATGATGCCGTTTAAACGGTACGCCAGGCCGGAAGAAGTAGCCAAGTTGATCACGTTCCTTGCGTCCGATGACGCTTCGTTCATTTCGGGAGCCCAGTATACCATTGATAGCGGTGCATCCGTAAACGCGATTCGCCTATAATTTTTTCCCCAAATTTGGAACATTCGTTCCCGATATCTTATCTTTGTAGGGTAGTCCGCTACCTTACAAAGATTTTTTTATGGCCAGAACAAAAGTATTCGACGAACTGGAAGTGCTGGACAAAGCAATGAACTTGTTCTGGCAAAAAGGTTATAATGCCACTTCCGCACAGGACCTGGTGGATGGATTGGGCATAAGCCGTTCCAGCCTTTATGATACCTATGGCGATAAACACTCCCTTTTTGTAAAGGCCCTAAAACAATACCGCAAGGAAAAAATAGATCCTGTCCTAAAAGAAGTGGCCACGTTGGAGGATGCAGAGGCCTACATCAGATTTTTTTTCGAATCAGTCCAGTCCGAAGCAGTCTGCGACAATAGCTCAAAGGGATGTTTTCTAATAAATTCCGTTGTGGAGCTGGCACCTGTTGATTCGGAAATCGCGGGCATTGCCAATGGCATTATGCACGATACGGAAGAGGCCTTGTGCAGCGCCATCAAAATAGGTCAGGAGAAAGGTGTCTTTACCACCAAATTTTCGGCACGTTGCTTGGCAAGGTTCGTTTTCAATTCTTTGAACGGACTTCGGGTCACGGTCAAATTTGACGCACGTAAAAAGATGTTCGAAGATATTGTCAATGTTTGTATATCGGTCTTAAAGGCGTAAATTTGGCTTGGGAACCAGAGATTTTAACAACTGGCAAAGCTGGCGAAAATTATTTTTTTTATTTTTTCCGCCATGGAAGAAATGATCGGGTATATAAAGTGATTTAAACTTTTACCGAACGGTCATTTTTCTAAAGCGGGAAAAGTCGCCTTTTGGTTTTCCAACGATTATCCAAATCCCTCTCCAAAAGCAAGTATATACCATAGGTTTAGACCATCTCCAAGTAATAAAAAAGTCGAGGAAAGCCTATTTTCAATTGCCGCAAACCGCTTTGATCATGTGAAAGCAACATTTTTTGTACCCAATGAAAACCAAAAGTACCATATTACCGATTATTTAATTTTTGTAAATTTACAAAATGAAGAATACCATTTCCCTGACGGAATTTTATAGCCAGATCAAGACGGACAATCCCCATATCTCCACGGATCAATTGGGCCACTTTAATGTGTTCGAAATTGAAAAGGTACGCAAACGTATGGCAGATTCCCCCGAGATGCCCTACGACAAGCGTACTTATTTCAAGATAAGCCTTATCAAGGGCAGCAACAAAGTGGAATATGCCGATAAAACACTGGCCATTGTTAAGTACGGGTTGTTGTTTGCTACCCCCAAGATCCCATATAACTTTAATCCCACCAGTGAAGAACAATCCGGTTTCTTCTGTGTTTTTACCTATGATTTTTTAGCGAGCGATAAGATACGGGAGCGAATGGACTCACTGCCGGTATTCGGGCAAGGTGCCACACCTGTTTTTGAAATATCCAAAGAAGACTATGGTTCCCTCTCCCTTATCTTTAAAAAGATGCAGAAGGAATTGGACTCAGATTACGTATACCGTTACGATCTCCTGAGGAATTATGTACTGGAACTGGTCCACAATGGCCAAAAACTAATGCCCGAGCAAACCAAAGTTGGTGCGTTGAGTGCCGGAAAGCGGATAGTCAGCCTCTTTATAGAGCTTTTGGAACGCCAGTTCCCTATTGATAATCCCCAACAGAAACTGAAATTACGAAGGGCGGAAGATTATGCCAACAGACTGGCCATACACACCAACCATCTCAATAAAACCCTTAAGGAAGAGACCTCCTTTACCACCAAACAGTTCGTCAATCTGCGAATTGCCCAAGAAGCAAAAACGTTGCTTACGCAAACCGATTGGCCAATAGCCACCATTGCGGATTGTCTTGCTTTTGAGGAAACGGCACACTTTTCCAATTTTTTCAAGAAACAGATCGGGGAAAGTCCGCTAAAGTTCCGTTCCGCCCTATTGATTTGATTTTTGCAACTATTCCTTTGGTTATTACAATTAAAACAGCGTTCCCGTCCAGTATCTTTGTACCAAAGGAAGTTTAATCAAAAAAAACGAACATTATGAGCAAGATAGCATTGGTTACGGGCGGAAGCCGAGGATTGGGAAAGGATATGGCACTTAACCTTGCCAAAAAGGGGTTGGACGTGGTCTTGACCTACCATAGCAAAAAGGAAGAAGCGGATAAGGTAGTTGCGGAAATTGAGGGGATGGGACAAAAGGCCCATGCACTACAATTGGATTCTGGGAAAACGGGAACGTTCGATTCCTTTTTTGGCGAATTGCTGAGCGGATTGTCCTCCAAGTTCAATACCGATAAATTTGATTTCCTTGTCAACAATGCAGGAATCGGCTTTACAGCCGTTTTTGCGGAAACGACGGAAGAACAATTCGACTCTTTAGTGAACATTCAGTTCAAGGGCCCTTTTTTCCTAACACAAAAAGCATTGCCGTACATGAACGATAATGGTGGAATCGTGAATATATCCACAGGTTTGACGCGCATTATATTGCCATATTATCCTGCCTATTCCTCCGCAAAGGCAGCGATGGAGAATTTGACCAAGTATCTGGCCAAAGATCTTGGCGGGCGTGGAATCCGTGTAAACATCGTAGCGCCGGGCGCCATTGAGACCGACTTTGCCGGGGGAATGGTGCGCGACAATTCAGAAATGAACGAACATATCGCTTCCCAGACCGCATTGGGACGGGTGGGCCTACCTACTGATATAGGAAGCGTGGTCGCCTTTTTATGTACCGACGATGCAAAATGGATTACCGCCCAGCGTATCGAAGTTTCCGGTGGACAGATGTTATAATGAACCCAATATCCAAGAAGGATTATGGATCTAACTTCTGGGTCAAATCTCCTTTCGTCCTTGATGGAAGGGGATTTTTTATTTCAATAGAATGAAATACTATTGACCAAAATTCCTTGCTCCTTTCTCAATTGGTTCCGGTATGCAAAGCATCGACAATCACAGAATCCCGAGAATACTGCACAACCTATAGAACCGGCAGATCAATCGAACGACCTACGGAATTCCAAGGGCGACATTTCCGTTTTCTTTTTAAAAAGCTTGTTGAACGATTGGGAACGTTCAAAACCTAAATGATACGCAATTTCCGAAACGCTTAAATTGGTGGTGGTCAAGTACTCCTTTGCCTTTTCGATCAATCTGTTGTGGATATGCTGTTGGGCATTTTGGCCCGATGATGAGCGTAGCATATCACTAAAATAATGCGGGGATAAATGGAGCTTATTTGCCAAATACTCCACCGTTAGAATTCCTTGTTGCAAACCAATTTCGTTATCGAAATAATCATTTACCAACTGTTCCGTTCTGGTCAATAAATCGCTGTTTTTAGCCTTTCGTGTAATGAATTGCCGTTCATAAAAGCGATCGCTGTAGTTGAGCAGCAGATCTATCTGGGATAGAATGACGCCTTGGGTATGACGGTCTATAAACTGATATTCTTCCTCGACCTTATCGAATATGGCGACCATGTTGGACCTTTCCTTCTCAGATAGATGTAAAGCTTCGCTCAGATCATAGGAAAAGAAGCCATAATTTTTGATGTTTACCGCTAATGGATGTTTTGCCAAGAAATCAGGATGGAACATCAATGCATATCCTGTTCCTATGGTTCCATTAAAGTTGTTCGTTTCCGCCACTTCAACGGACTGGATCTGTCTGGGAGCAATAAAAGTCATCGTGCCACGGTCAAAATCATAATAGTTCTGTCCATACTTCAATTTGGAACGAATATTAAATTTCAGGGAAATGGTATAAAAATCCGTGGCAAATTTTTGCCATACATCCGAATTTACCGCATGCAATTCGGAAACCTTCACCACGCTGACCAAAGGATGAAGAGGTGGTGGAAGGGACAGTAAATTATGAAACTCGGATAACGAATCGATTAAGTGCATATATTACCCCATAAAAAATTGAAATTCGGTAAGCATTATTCTCTGGTGCCATAAAAAATGGTAAGGAATCAAGCCGACAACAAATCAAATAAGCAAGTTTGGATCTGAAGGCGGTACTTTCCATGAACGGGCAAAACCACACTTGCCATTTTCAACATAATGTTCCCAATAAATTTACTGTTTTTCAGGATATAATTTTGCCAAAAGATCTACCACGTAATTAAAATAAAGGCATCCATTTTCCGGAAGTCTAAGCAGTTTTGGGAAATAAGTGTATGAAATCTATCCGATAAATTGATCTCTAATTTCCTTTCTAAAGGCTTCAGATCCTATTTCAAGGCGCCGTTCATAAATGGCATTCGCATCTGGGCCGGCCACGTACCGCACTTGATCTTTTCCATCAGTGGCAGCCTCGTAGACCACTGCGGCAATTTGTTCCGAACTGGATGCTCTCGCCATCATATCGTCCACATTTGAGAAGAGTTTATCTTCAATCGATCTATATTCGGGATGCGCAGCTTTCACCAAGGATCTTCCGGTAAAATCGGTAGCGATGGCTCCCGGTGCAACGGTTTTAATACCAATATTATGCAGTGCCAATTCAAAAGACATACTTTCCGACCAGCCTTCAATCGCAAATTTGGCAGCATGGTAGACGGAGTGCAATGGAAATGCCAATAGCCCTCCCATGGAGGTAGTACTTATAAACAGCCCTTCTTTCCTCTGCCTGAAATAGGGAATAAAGGCCCTGCTGACCCAGAGCACCCCCATCAGGTTGGTGTTGATCTGTTTTTCGATCTGATCTTCGGTAAGTGCTTCCATAGCTCCCATTAGTCCATAACCTGCATTGTTGAACACCACATCTATCGTATATGATGAAATGGCCTGTGCGACCGTTTCGTTTATCTGCTCCAAATTGGTCACATCCAATTGTAATAAATGGACATTTTCCAGTTGGGATAGTTCTTTCTCCTGTTCAGGGTCCCGCATGGTCGCAATAACGTGCCAGCCTTTTGATAGAAAGAAAAAAGCTGTTGCCCTTCCCAACCCGGAAGAGGCCCCGGTAATAAAAATTGTTTTTGACATATGTAAATCCTTTTATTTTAAACAAAGATGTACGGTATTGGGCCTCCCCTTGTTTCCAAAATACCTGAAGTTGTATCCAAAATAAGGAGATCTGAGAATTTCCGTTATTTCTCCTCATTTGCCTACACCCTAAAACTTATTGTAGAGCAAAAAAAAAGGCAGTGGATCCTATCCACTGCCCAAGGTTACTTGTCAAAAATACAGATTGCCCGTTAACCGAGGGGCAAGTTTGCGAGGGATTTAAAATCAAATAATGTTTTTTTACCTAAGCCTGTCCGCCAATGGTGGAAGACCTGCTACCCGATGAATCCGGATTATTGATCCGGCCCTCCCTTGAGCAGAGCGCAAACAGTTTATTCCAACAGCTCCTTCATTCCAAATGCTGCCATAACCTTATCGTATTGGACTTGTACAGCGTCGTTGGCCGTTTCAACAATTCCTCCCGTGGTTGGGTCGACAACCGTTCTTAAGGGCCTTTGTCCTTTTGGCAGACCGATCAGTTTTACCACGGCATCCGCCACATCCTGTGGGTTTGGATCTGAGGTTTCAAATATTTGCCCAATGGCGGCAAACATTTTATTCGGGACGTCCGCTATCGCCTTATAATCATCAGCTACCGCTGCATCCGAGCCGTATTGGATCTTTTGGGACATTTCAGTGGGAAAGGCACCCGGTTGCACAATGGACACGTCAACGCCGAACGGCCTTACTTCATAATGCAGGCCTTCGCTCAAACCTTCCAAAGCGAACTTTGATGCGGCATATACCACAGAAAATGGAGGTGAAAATCTGCCCCACCCACTGGAAACGTTAATGATCAGACCCTCCGACTGGCCTCGCATATACGGCAACGCCAATTTCATCAATCGCCAAGGGGCCATAACATTGACATCGAACATCCGCTGCACATCCTCGGTCGTAGAACTTTCGGCAACACCGAACATCGCAGCTCCTGCATTGTTTACCAACACATCGATCGTTCCTTCTTTTGCGATGATCGTGTCGATGGCATTTTTTACACTTTCCCCGTCCGTTAACGAAACATCCAAAACGGTCACATTTTCTACCTGCGACAGGGATTTTGCCTTCTCGACATTTTTTCCTTCCGTATCCCTCATGGTAGCATATACCTTATGTCCCAAAGATGCTACGGAATTGGCCATAAGCCATCCAAATCCGCTATTTGTCCCGGTTATCAATACAATTTTCTTTTTCATTTTTTTGTCCTTTTAAATTACTGCTGCAAATATCGGTATCCGAAAAAGGAAAATATTTACCAATTGGTAAAAAGCGATCTTAACGGATGTTCTTTCGGATCCTGCTCAATGATTGTTGTGTAATGCCCAAGTAGGAAGCGACATAGGAAAGTGGTATGCGGTTGACAAGGTTCGGGAATTTTTCAATGAACGATAGATAACGGGTAGTGGCATCTTCCGAAACCAACGGACTTCTCCTTTCTATGGTTTCTATCAAACATTTTTTATAGATTTTGGCAACGATCTTGTCCCAGCCTATCACCGTATTTAAAATTTCGTCCCAATCTTTTTTTGAAAAGACCAGCAGCTTGGTATCGGTAACGGCCTGTGCATATTCGGAAGCCACTGCGTTTGCCTCAAACTTTTGATAATCCGTGACAAAGTTATTTTCATCCAAAAAGAAATGTGTTATTTCCTCGCCTTTGTTATTGTAGTAACAAAATCGAAATACGCCTTCCAGAATAAATCCCACCTGTGTCGGAATTTTTCCGGCTTCGGAAAAATACGCCCCTTTTTGAAGCTCGATCATTGTTGCTTTTCCCGTAATAAAATCAATTTGGTGTTTGTTCAGATCACCAAACTGCAAAATGTAATCAACAAGTTCTTTCATAACTGCAAGTTACGTACAGAAAACTTTTATGGATTTACCATTTGGTAAAAATTCGGCCCGTCACTGTTGTTAAATTATAGTACCGAACCACATACCCACATTGTGTATCAATTGAACGCCTTTCGAAATTCCGTGGGAGACTGCTTTGTTTTCTGTTTAAAAAGTTTGCTGAACGATTGTGGATATTCAAATCCCAGTTCATAGGCCACCTCACTTACGGACAAGCTTGTTGTGCTCAACCTTTCCTTGGCATAACCTATTATTCTGTTCTGAATATGCTGCTGCGCATTTTGTTGCGTATGTATTCGCAGCAGGCTTCCCAAATAGTTGGGGGAAATGTGCAGTTCGTCCGCAATGGCGGCCACCGAGGGGATACCTTTCTCCAGGCCTTCTTTTTCATCAAAGTAGCCATTTAAGATCCCTTCAAATTTTTCCAACAGTTCGTAGTTCGACTTTTTGCGCGTAAAAAATTGTCGTTCGTAAAAACGTTCGGCATAGATAAGAAGTCTTTCTACCTGGTTTACGATAAGTTCCTGACTGAATTTATCGATATTGGACCGGTATTCGTTCTCAATGGTCAATAAGATCTGTTCGATCGTTTTTTCTTCTTTTTCAGAAAGAAAAAGGGCTTCATTGGCCGCATACCCGAAGAAGTCGAACGACTTGATCTTTGAGGCCAAAGGGGTTTTCCACAGAAAATCGGGATGGATGAGCAATAGCCATCCGCTAGGTTCCACCTTCGCTTTTTGGTCTATTTCAATTTTCAGGAACTGAAGTGGCGAAACAAAACTGAGCAAACCCTTATTAAAGTCGTATACCTGCTGTCCGTAGTTAAATTTGGCGGTTACGTTCCGCTTTAACCCGATGGAATAAAAGTCCTGGATCCAACTGATCTGGTTTTCCTCAAAAGGATATTCCACCCTGCTGTAATCTATAAGACTGATCAGCGGATGCTCCGGTTGGGGCAGATTACACAAAGAATGAAATTCCGAAAGCGAGTTCAAACGAAATGTCCTGTCCATAATACCATATTATTTTTTATTTTACCCTGCCCCACAAACCGCCATTGTATGTTGACGACCGCACCATTTTCCAGGGTGAACGGGCATGGGCAAAATGTAATTATTTTTTTTCGTTTTAGCCACATCCTTTTATTTTTTGGATGACGTAAATCTTTTTAATTCAAGGTGCTGATCAACCATTATTATTCCTTATAAAAGATGTACCCCCCATGGTGCAAGGTTTTTTCATCGGTAAATACACCGTCCGCAGAGAAACCTGTGTCGTCCACGTAATCGATATGATTGCCCGAGACCTCATATTTGCCTTGATAGGCACTTTTCCTGTTGCCCCGTGCCTCGTCATATCTATTGTTGGGCAACAATTCTTGTCGGATATAACCATCTTTTGTTACCCACATCCCCAAATATCCCTTGGTTTCCTCCATTGTTCCGTCCATAGTTGTTTTTCTTTTTATCGTATTCATTAATTCCAATAGTTCATGGGTATCCAAAAATGCCACCCCCGTTATGATCTTTTCATCCTTTACTTGCATTTTCCATACATAGGTATTTATGTAAGAGCTCCCGTTTATGGCCGTAGCCTTTGCTGTAAAGTGCAACCAGACATACCGCTCATCGGAAGTCAGGCTGATCAGTTCCGGTTTTAAGGGGGTGGCCAATTGTTTTAAAATAGGTTTTACGGCATTTTCCATAAAATCTTTCTTCCCGTGATATATTCCGGAAACCGGTGACCTCCCCGCTACCGTCCATATGGCATTTTCGTCCAAAAGATCGAAAAAGCTACCGCCCTCATTTTTCCATCTGTCAAAATACCGGGCAACCAATTCCTTGGATCTGATGGTCGATTCCAGTTCCTTGGTATTTTGAGCATTTGTAGAACAAGAAATGGTCAAAAATGACAATGCGATCAGCAGATAACGGTCCATCCCTCCCTTCCTTTTCATTTTAAAATGATTTTTGGGCAGTGGGCCTTACCACCAGTTCATTAACGTCCACGTCCTTCGGTTGGGAAACCGCATAAGCAACCGCTTTGGCAATGGCCAAGGCAGGCAATAGGTTGGTCCTGAACTGCTCTACGGCCATTTTTTTCAGTTCGGGATCGGAAATGGTCTCCGCCAATTCGGATTCCGTGGCGCCGGGGGCCACTATTGTCACACGGATATTCTCGCTGACTTCCTGTCTAAGGCCGTCCGAAATGGCCCTTACCGCAAATTTTGTCGCGCTATAGACCGTTGATGTGGGACCTACCCAACGATCGCCAACCGAAGTTATGTTTATAAACTGTCCATTGTCCTTTTCCTCAAAAAAAGGAAGTGCTGCGGCAATACCGTGCAAGACCCCCTTTATGTTCACGTCGATCATTTTGTGCCATTCCCCAATTTTGTAGGCATTGATCATCGAAAGGGGCATCAATCCGGCATTGTTGATAAATACGTCCAGCGTCTTAAATTCGGCCAAGGTAAATTCCACAAAATCTTTCATCCCATCGGGCTGTGTGACATCCAATTTTTTATAAATGGCCTGTCCCCCATTTTTTGAAATCTCTTTTGCGATACGTTCCAACTTGTCCAACCGTCTTGCCCCTAAGGCCACTTTGGCCCCTAGACCTGATAGGTGGTGGGCAATGGCTTCGCCGATTCCACTACTTGCCCCTGTAATTGCGATTACTTTTCCTTTAATGTTTTCCATGTTCTTTTCATTTAGATTAATAACACAAAGGTCCCCCACAAAAGAGATTCCTACGTATCCAAATCACTACATGATGTGTTCAAATCGTGAATCCCCTAGGGAAAATTGGGCTTTTGATCGATTTGATATACCGATCAACGTTCCAACAGAGATACGTTACCAAAAATACGGCCTTAGGCATTTAAAAGGAGAACGGTAGGGCCAAGCTACCACAAAAACTTCTTGATCGGCGATATTTCCTATGGACCGTATTTTTCCCTTGAAGATGAGAAACGGATGATCCAAGTTCAGGATCAACAGTTCAGGAGATAATGATACGGCTAAAGGAATACCGCTTTTACGTATATCCAAATGATTCCATTTTTAGGATACTTAAGCACATAGGGTTTCATTTTTTAAGCCGTAACAAACTTGGGGCAAGTTTTCGGGGGGCAGGGCGGAAAACCAAAATAATATTTAGGCGGCTCCACCCCCGCTAGGGCTAAAAACCCAGGCCAAGCCATTAAATCCCATCGATATTTTAAAATTTTTATTTATATTTTACCATGGAAAAGCTTCGAAAACATATTGAACAGATCAGCCCTATGACCGAAGAGGAATTTGAATCGGTGAAACCATTTTTTACGATAAGAAAAGTATTGAAAAATCAATATTTGATCCAACAGGGCGATGATGCAAAGTATGAATATCTAATTATGTCCGGCATTTTCAGGGTCTTTTACCTTGATGGGAACGGAAAGGAACATATTGTACAATTCGCCACCGAAAATTGGTGGATGTCGGACTACATTGCTTATTTCAACCAAAAGAAGGCGAATATGTATGTCCTATGTATGGAGCCGGGAGAGGTTTTGTGCCTTACGTTGGATGGCAGGGAAAGGCTTTCCGTGCTCCTTCCGAAAATGGAGCATTTCTTTCGGATAAAACTTACCAATGGGTATATGTCCCTTCAACAAAGGATCATTTCCTTGCTTTCCGGCACTCCCCAGCAACGCTATGAGGAATTCGCCAACCAGTATCCCAACCTGATTCAAAAAATCCCCAAGAAATATATTGCCGAATATTTGGGGGTAAGCCGGGAAACCTTGAGCAGACTGTACTCCACCCAGAAATAATATCCCATAACACTTTTTAAAGTGATTTGAATCACACTTTTTCTGTGACTTGCCTCATCGTATCCAAGAGGTAGGCTGACATAACTTTGTCCTATAAATATTTAATAACAATTAAAATTTACGGACATGAAAACAATTATGGCCTTCACTATGGCGCTTACCCTTTTTTCTTCCAATGCACAGGATACTGTGCAGCACACATCATTAAAACATAAAACAACAACAAGTAAAACAGCAACAGACATGAAAAAGAAAATTTTGATCATTGTATCCAATGCCAATGCCATTGGACCCAACAACAGGAGAACCGGAATCTTCCTACCAGAGGTGGCACACCCCTATGCAGAATTCGACAGAGCGGATTATCAAATAGATTTTGCCAGCTTAACGGGAGATACGCCCTATCTGGATGCGCTTAATTTGGCAAACGATCCCGACAACCTGGCTTTTTTGACGGGAAAAGGATGGGAAGCGATGCAAAAAGCCGTTAAGCTTTCAGACGTCGACGTGAAAGGTTATGATGCCATTTTTGTGCCCGGTGGATTGGCCCCGATGGTGGATATGCCTGAAAATACGCTCCTAAAAAACGTGGTCAGGGAAACCTATGAACGCAATGCAGTGGTAGGCGCCGTATGTCACGGTCCCGTAGCATTATTGAACGTAAAATTGAGCGATGGCTCCTATTTGGTAAAAGGCAAGAACATCACTTCTTTCACCGATGAGGAAGAAAAAGCCTATGCGATGGCCGACGTTCCTTTTCTGCTTGAAACGGCCCTGACCGAACAGGGGGCAAAATTTCATGCCGCCGCCACATGGTCCGCCCACAGTATTGCGGATGGTAACCTCGTCACCGGGCAAAATCCTGCCTCGGCAAAAGGGGTAGCCGAAAAAATGATAGCCATCCTGGAATCGCCCAAAAAATAAGGGCCATTGTAATGGCCTCCCCGAATATCCGGTGGGGCCATTATTAAATACCTGTTATAATAGTTCAACTACTACTAATTGTAAAAAAAATCAAATGGAGAATAAAAATCCAGTTCACGTATTTGCCACATGGAAAGTAAGGGAAGGTCATATCGACACCGTTTTAAAACTGTTAAGGACCGTTCGGGACGAAAGTGTAAAGGAAAATGGCAACCTGTTCTATAACATCCACCAAAGTAATTTGGATTCCAACACCTTACTGCTTTTTGAAGGATATACCGGCGAAGCCGCTGTTACGGAACATCGGAATTCACCACATTTTCAGGAACTGCTATTGGGACAGATAGTCCCTTTACTGGACCATAGGGAGATTGTTCCGACCAGTCCTTTGGAATAAAGATTTCTAGAAAAGCGGTTATAAATGACAAACAATAAAATAGGACATGAACATTACGTTGGAACAGGCCGAAAGAATTTTGGAAGTTGCCAAGGCCAGGGCAAAAAAAATGGGGGTTGCCATGAACATCGCAATTGTGGATGGGGGAGCCAATATACAATCCTTCTGCCGGATGGATGGCGCCCTTTTAGGCTGCGCCGATATCGCCATTAAGAAGGCGAAGACCTCCCGTTTTTTCGATATGGATTCGGGCGAAATCGGAAAGCTATCACAACCAGGAGGCTTTTTATACAATATAGAACATTCCAACGGTAGCCTCATTTCATTTGGGGGCGGCGTGGTACTAAAAAATGCCGACCATAAAATAATTGGCGCCATTGGTGTATCGGGAGGAACCGTGGAACAGGACCATACGGTAGCGACCGCAGCGGCCCATGCAATAGTATAGACTCAGATCAAAGGCCTATTTTACGGGAACTTGGACCGAACAACATTTAATAGATAAAATAGAACCAACATGGAAAATAACATTCACAACAAAGTAATCGTAATAACGGGAGCCAGTAGCGGCATTGGTGCGGAAACAGCCAAACATCTTGCCGAAAAGGGCGCCCTTCTAGTTCTTGGCGCAAGGCGCAAGGATAAATTGCAAAAAGTCGTAAACGGGATTACCGCAAATGGAGGCACGGCTCTATACCAAGTAACGAACGTGACCAGCAAAGAGCAAGTACAGGCCCTAGTGGATAAAGCCGTTACCGCCTACGGTAAGCTCGATGTGCTTATCAACAATGCCGGTATCATGCCCATTGCGCCTATGGCAGAAGTAAGGACCGAGGAGTGGGACAGCATGATCGACATAAATATTAAAGGGGTGCTCTATGGCATTGCCGCGGCATTGCCTATTTTTCAAAAACAGGAATCGGGCCACATTATAAATCTGGGCTCCGTTGCCGGAATCAAGGTTTTCAGTCCCGGTGGTACCGTTTACAGTGGTACCAAATATGCCGTACGTGCCATCACCGATGGATTGAGGCAAGAAGTAGGGCGTGACATCAGGACCACCACCATTGAGCCAGGTGCGGTAGATTCTGAATTAAAATTCGGCACGAACCACAAGGACAGTGCCGTAGGCGTAAACGAGTTTTATCAATTGGCCATTCCCGCCGCTTCGGTGGCCAGGGCGATAGCCTTTGCCATCGAACAACCTGCGGATGTCGATATCAACGAAATCGTAATAAGACCTACGGTCCAGGATTTTTAATAATGACCAAAAAACAGAAATATGACCACAAACATTGGAATATCGGATAGGGACCGACAAGGTGTTGTCCATGAACTCTCAAAAATTTTAGCGGATGAAGTTGTCCTTTATACAAAAACAAGGAATGCCCATTGGAATGTGGAGGGCATGGACTTTTATGAAAAGCACCGGTTTTTTGAAACACAATTTGAGCAATTGGACGCCAATATCGACAGCATTGCCGAGCGTATACGTTCATTGGGCCATTATGCACCGGCGACGCTCAAAGCATTTTTGGTCTTAACTAATTTAAATGAATCGGAGAATGATCAAAAAGATAGCATGGGCTTTATGAACGGACTTTTGCTTGACCACGAATTTATAATTAGGGCCTTAAGGGAGCATATAAATAGGTTTGAAGCTGAATTTAACGACTTGGGCACGAGTGACTTTATTACAGGACTGATGCAAGATCATGAAAAGATGGCATGGATGTTACGCTCACATATTTAAAAAGAAACTATGGAAACCGTAATAAAAATAACATCCCCGTACGACCAAAGACTGATCAAAGAGTTGGCCCCGATATCCCTAAGCGACCTTGAAAACAGTATCGAAACCGCTCAAAACCTGTTCACCGATCAGGCGCAATGGATTCCGGCCTACAAAAGAATGGACATACTGGAAAGGGCGGCTTCCATAATGGCCGAAAGAATGGAGGAATTAACGCTGTTGGCTTTGAGCGAAGGCGGAAAACCCTATAAAGATTCAAAAGCAGAGGTTCAAAGGGCCATCACAGGGGTCAAAATGGCAGCGGCGCATATCCCGGAAATCAAAGGGGAGCAAGTGCCCATGGCACTGACCGAGGCTTCCTTGCACAGGATGGCATTTACCTATCGGGAGCCCATTGGGGTTGTGGCCGCCATCAGTGCCTTCAACCATCCCCTGAATTTAGCGGTCCATCAAATAGTTCCCGCAATTGCGGCGGGTTGCCCCGTTATTTTTAAACCGTCCCTAACAACACCTCTTTCAAGCCTTGCCCTAGCCAAAATTTTAGAGGAAGCGGGATTGCCGAGCGGATGGTTGCAGATCGTACTTTGTACCAACAAAATTGCGGAAGCCATGGTTACCGACCGTCGAATTAACTTTTTCTCTTTTATCGGGTCCGCAAATGTCGGATGGCACCTGAGAAGTAAACTCTCAGCTGGTACAAGATGTGCGTTGGAGCATGGTGGTGCGGCCCCCGTTATTGTGGAAAGCGATGCCGATTATGATGAAATGATACCCGATCTGGTAAAGGGAAGTTTTTATCATGCCGGCCAAGTGTGCGTCTCTGTCCAGAAAATTTATGTGAACCGGGATATCTGCGATCTTTTTATGGAAAAGTTCTTAGCGGAAACCAACAAACTGACCGTGGGAAACCCATGGGATAAAAATACGGATGTAGGTCCTTTGATTTCCGCAAAAGAGGTGGACCGTGTGGAAGAATGGGTCAATGAGGCCCTTGTGGAGGGGGCAACATTGATCACAGGGGGAAAAAGAATTTCCAAGACCCTATTTCAACCTACGGTCCTTTTGGATCCATCGGAAAGATCAAAAGTCTCCAGCAAGGAAATTTTTGGCCCTGTAGTATGTATTTACCCATTTACGGACCGTAATATGGCGATCAAAAAGGCAAATGCCCTAGAGTTCCACTTTCAGGCCGCTGTCTTCACCAAAAATATGGATGTTGCCCTGGACACTGTCAAAAAATTGAACGCCACCGCTGTTATGGTAAACGACCATACGGCGTTCAGGGTGGACTGGATGCCATTTGGCGGGAGGGATTCGTCGGGTATGGGCATGGGAGGAATATCATATACAATGGATGAAATGACAAGGACCAAAATGACCGTTTTTAAAAGCAACTATTTGTGAACCAGGTCATGCATCGCAAAAAAGCCTTCATCCGAAGCAAAAAACCGCTGTTTTTAACTTCTATCAAAAAGTTTAATATGGGTTCCCCAATTTATGGTCCACACTATATTTTCCCGGTCCACATAAATAGATCAGTATCATTATCCCTAAATAAACAAATGCTATTTCCCCCCCATCCAAGTTCGCTCTGTGAAAAACAAAAAAAGCTATTGTTAGGTTAACTGAAATGATCAGTGTGCTCCATCGGGTAAATAAACCGACCAAAACGAACACCGATAATACACCATCCGTAAGTAATGCAAAAATCAAACTTGGTAACTTCCCAACATGTAAAGGATCAGGAAATATTTCAAGCATTTCATTAAAACGAAATAGCTTTTCCATACCATGTCGTACAAACAAAGAAATACAGGCAATCGATCTAATTATCAGGAGTCCCAGATCATTATCAATGGGCGGGTGTATATTCTTTATACTATTCATATTGTTAATTTTTAACGATCCTGGACGTAAGATTTGTAGCCCTATGGTTCAAGAAAGCGAAAGCGAACCCTGCAACAAGCGAAATAAAAATATCGAATATTGGTTGGAAAGCCAATGTCGGGTGTACACCGAAATAAACTATCAGGCCCAGAAACCACGCCGGGATATTGTTCAAGCCCTTGATCTTGCTCAAATATGGAAGGAAACTGATACAGATAAAAACAGTTATTGGTAGCGAGAATCTTCCAAGTTGTTCAGGCAATACCGCTGCAACCGTAGTTATGAGCATACCCATAAAAAAACCGGCAGTAATATTCAATAACGTCTTGGCCGATGCTTTGATCGACATCCCAAATAGATAATAACTGACCCAAGCGACAAATAATACCCACGTTGGCCATTGTAGGGAGAATGAAATAAATACGGCCATTGCACCCAAAGTGCCCATCAATATTGAATTTGAGAATGTTTTCATCATCTATACTTTTTTAGGCCATCGCCCCATTAGCACCTATATTTTGAGCAGAAATCCATTTGGCCCCATCACTGGCAAGAAATACCACTACGCTGGCAATATCTGCCGGTTTACCTATACGGTCAAAGGCGGAAAGAGCGGCCAAACGATCGATCACTTCTTGCGGTTTACCTTTCGTAAATAGCTCCGTATCCGTAGGACCGGGCGAAACTGAATTTACATTGATGCCACGGCCTCCCACCTCTTTGGCGAACACACGTGTCAATTGTTCCACAGCGGATTTTGTGGCCACGTAAGGCCCATAGGTAGGCAGCATAAGTCGGTTTACCGATGTAGAAATATTGATGATACTTCCGTTGCCGGCCAATTTGGTAGCGGCTTCCCTTAGGGTGTAAAAGACTCCCTTTAAATTTACATCCAACTGTCTTGTAAAATCTTCATCAGTGGTATCCTTTATCAAGGAATTGATCATAATTCCTGCATTGTTTACCAATACATCAATTTTCCCATAATGCTGAATAGCACCATCAAACAGTTTTGCTACTTGGTCCGGTTTACTAACATCTGCTTGAAGGGCAATCGCCTCCCCACCCTGATTTTTAATATTTTCAACTACCTGTTCAGCGGCGGTTCCATTTCCGGCGTAGTTCACAACTACCTTTGCACCGGCTTTGGCCAGTTCCTTTGCTATTTCCGCCCCGATACCTCTAGAAGATCCGGTTACCAGGGCAACTTTGTTGTATGAATGATCCATGACTTTATATTGTTTTAATTTGTACAATACAAAGTTGCGACCTATCTGCAAATCCATTGGTACAAGGACCATCGCAAAAGTTGCAAATATCTAAGATGTCCTATTGAAGTGCTGTTTTCTATAGATAGCAGGGCTAATGAAAGTATATTTTTTGAAATAGTTGCTAAAATGTGAAACTTCAAGAAAACCTAAACGGTTTGCGATCTCTTTGATACTAAGTTCCCCGTTCTGCAAGAATACTTTTGCCTCGGTGATGGTTTTTTCGGAAATCCAATTGGTTATGGGTTTTCCTGTCTTGTTGCTGATCACACTGGAAAGATAGTTTACATGTAGGGATTGCATTTCAGCATAGTCCTGTACCCGAAGCTGACGCTCCGTTTTTCCACTGGCAAGCTCCCTAAAATGCCGCTCCAAATTTCTTTTAAAGTTCTTTACGATCACCGAACTACGGTCTCCTTCGTATATAGGGTTGTAATCCTGAAAGAAATACTCTTTTATTTTAAGGAGCAGGGCCACCATTAAACTTCCGATAATGCGATTTTTGTAAGGTGAATCCCCCATCTGTTCTTTATGGATCAAGTGATAGAGCCTTTCCATTGCTTGGAATTGGTCTTCCGATAGGGTTCTGGGTTCTACCGTTTCGGTAAGTAGAAACGGAAAATGATCATATACTTTGGCATGTACATATTCCTTTAAGTAGCCCTCGTTAAAGGTAATCAAACAGGTATCCTTAATTTGATGCCATTCAAAAATCCGATAATTGCCCGGGTTGGTGAAGTAAACGGTATTAGGTGCCACTTCAAAATTTTTGTCATCTATTGTATAGCTGCCAAAAGCATTTTTTATAAATAGAAAACTGAAATAATTAGGACGAAAAGGAATGGATCTATAGGGTAGTTCCTTAAATGTTTCCTGTAAATAGTGGACGGTAAAACCTGAGGAGGGGTCCACATGATCTAGTGGAAGTCCCATGGTCCCATATAATTCATGTAAATCTTTTACATTGACATCCTTAAAAGCCATTCACTAAAATAAGTAATTAGTTGTCAAGTTCGATTACCTTTCCGTGGCATTTTTTATTTTAAACAGTAGATCGGTAAAAAACAATTATCAGGCCAAAAAAGGTTTGGGAGCCATCGATATATGAAGGTTTTTTGAGCCGAATAGTGCTCCGCAGCGATAAACAGATGAGAGCCGGATGCAAAAGGACAATACTTGGAGCCCATTAAAATGGTGGGACCATTCATGGGACAATATAAAATCGGAAATACTATTGTTATAACACTATAGAAAAATTCGATCGTAAATTTGCACAGCTCCACTAAACGGTATTATCTTTGTTTAACGGTGTTAAATAGTTTAATATTCGGATTATGGGCAGCAAAGATAGGATTCTTAGACAAAAGGAAGAGACCAGGAGCAACATCCTTAGTGCCGCATGCCAGATTGTGAAGGAAGATGGTTGGCAAGGACTGAGCCTGCGAAAAATTGCGGATGCCATAGAATATACGGCCCCCATCATTTATGAATATTTTGATAATAAGGAGGCCATTTTAAAGGAATTGACCATACAGGGGTACCGACTTCTGAACAAAGAGTTGATCAAGGCGAAGGACTCTTCCACGGATCCGGCCCAACAGCTTGAAGCCATGTGGTTGGCCTACTGGAAATTTGCCTTTTCCAATAAAGAGACGTACCAATTGATGTTCGGAGTGGAAATGACCACTTGTCAAATGGGACTTTGTCCGGAAGAGGAGACACCTTATAAACTTTTTACCCCCCTTATGAAAACATTGATGAAAGATAAGGGAAAGGATGAGGACATCCTTTGTCAGAAGTACTATACCTATTATTCGGTGGTCCACGGGCTTATTTCGATCAATCTGGTGGGGAGCGGACTGAGCGACGAGATCAACCAACAAATTTTGAAGGATGCCATTACGGGCATCACCTTATCGCTCTAATATTTTTTTTAAATAATATCTAACGGTGATAAATGATTTAACCATAAAATAACGGGATGATTTTTATCAATTACTTAACGGTGTTAAATTATTAAACATACAAAAATGAAGCTAATGTAGAAAACCCGGGCCTTAGGCAATCACTATAATGCCATAGAACGGCCCACGATATCGAAGAATAAATCAAGAACGACTAAACAGTCAATAAATAGAAATACAATAATTACATCATGTTTTACATACCTAAAAATTTTATCGAACATTTTGGAACGCATTTTCACAACTATAAAAACAACAACCTTATGAGAACACTATTACTGGCCCTTGCGGCCTCGACCATACTTTATTCCTGTGGTGACAAACCACAGGAAGGTGCAGCTGCACAGACCGCCGTACCCCTTCCCGTGATGAGCATCCACAACGGGACGGCCACTACCACTTCGGAATATCCCGCCACCATTGAAGGAGCAGTGGATATAGAGATCCGCCCCCAAGTTGGCGGTAATTTGGAGAAACTGTATGTGGATGAAGGGGCCTACGTCACCAAAGGGCAGCCTTTGTTCAAGATCAACGAACAGCCCTACCGTGAACAACTGAACAATGCCCTTGCCAACCTACATGGTGCCGAGGCGACCTTGATCAATGCACAATTGGAAGTAGAGAAATTTACGCCTTTGGTGGCCAGCAAGATAGTTTCAGATTACCAGTTAAAATCGGCACAGGCTTCCCTTACGATTGCCGAGTCCAATGTGGCCCAGGCAAAGGCCATGGTGGGTACCGCCAATATTAACTTGGGATATACCCTTATCAAGGCACCTGTGGATGGCTATATCGGACGCTTGCCCAAAAAACAGGGAAGTTTGGTTTCCCCTTCCGATGTGGAACCCCTTACCTTTCTTTCGGACGTCCGGGAGGTCCATGTATATTTTTCGCTGGGAGAAACCGATTTTATCGGCTTTAAATCCCAATATCCCGACAAGTCAATTGAAGAAGGGAACACAGCATTTCCCCCGGTTTCCCTTTTGCTGGCCGATAACAGTCCGTATGCGGAAAGGGGAAACATAGATATGGTATCCGGCCAATTCGACAAAACCACCGGTGCCATCACCGTACGTGCCACCTTCCCCAATCCAAAGGGATTATTGAGATCGGGCAATACGGGCAGGGTAAGCTTAGGGGTCGCCCATGAAAATACACTGTTGATCCCACAGGAAGCCACCATGGAAGTACAGGACAAAATTTTCGTCTTTGCACTGGACAAGGACAATAAGGTCAACAAAAGGCCGATCAACGTCATCGGAAAAAGCGGTACCGACTATCTGGTGGGCGCTGGCGTGAAATCGGGCGACAGGATCGTTTATAAGGGCTTTGAATACCTGCAGGACGGGGCGTTGGTTGCACCCGAAAAAATGAAAGCCGATCTGGTCAAAAATTAAACTACAAACAGCAATTCAATAAAAGTATACAATGTTCAAAAAATTTATCGATAGACCTGTACTGGCAACGGTAATTTCTATCCTACTCGTAATCTTGGGGGTTTTGGGCCTTTCCAAACTCCCCCTCCAACAATTTCCCGATATAGCCCCCCCGGCCGTACTGGTGACCGCGGTGTATCCCGGTGCCAATGCCGAAACGGTGCTTCGATCGGTGGCCCCTTCCCTTGAAGAATCGATTAACGGGGTGGAAAACATGAGCTATATGAGCTCTACCGCCAGTAACGACGGTTCCTTGGCCATCACCGTTTACTTTAAACTGGGCACCGATCCGGACCAGGCGGCAGTGAACGTGCAGAACAGGGTGGCCCAAGCTACCAGTCAGCTTCCCGCTGAGGTGGTACAGGCGGGGATCACCACCTCCAAACAACAGAACAGCCTATTGATGGTGGTCGACCTGTTTTCTGAGGATTCCACTACCTACGACCAGACCTTTTTGGCCAACTACGCCCAGATCAACATCATCCCCGAAATAAAGAGGATTCCCGGGGTGGGCCAATCGTTGATCTTCGGGGGTAGCAAGGACTATTCCATGAGGATATGGATGGATCCCAATCAAATGGCTTCCTACAATATTACACCGGCAGAGGTGATAGCCGCCATTCAGGACAAAAACTTGGAGGCCGCTCCAGGAAAGTTTGGCGAAAGCAGTACCGAATCCTTCGAATATGTCATTAAATATGGGGGGAAGTTAAAGGAGCCCGCACAGTATGAAAATATTATCGTTCGTGCCAATGAGGATGGATCGGTACTTCGACTAAAAGATCTTGCCAAAGTGGAATTGGGCGCCTATACCTATGGCAATTACACTAGGGTAAATGGAAAACCGGGGGTAAACATCGCTTCCTTCCAATTGGCGGGATCCAATGCCAACGAGATACAGATTGCCATAGCAGAACTGATGGAAAAGGCCTCGGCCGATTTTCCCAAGGATGTGGAATACCTGATCTTGTACAATACCAAGGATGCCCTGGACCAATCCATTTCACAGGTAAAGACCACCTTGATAGAGGCCTTTATACTGGTGTTCATAGTGGTATTTCTTTTCCTTCAGGATTTTAGGTCCACCCTCATCCCGGCCATTGCGGTGCCGGTGGCCATATTGGGAACCTTCTTTTTTATGACGCTCTTCGGATTTTCGATCAACTTGCTTACGCTGTTCGCCTTGGTACTTGCCATCGGGATCGTTGTGGACGATGCCATTGTGGTGGTGGAGGCCGTACACGCCAAGATGGAAGATGAGCACCTTTCCCCCAAGGAGGCCACTACCTCGGCCATGGGCGAAATTACGGGGGCCATTATATCCATTACCTTGGTCATGGCAGCGGTATTCCTGCCCGTTGGGTTTATGGAAGGTTCCACTGGGGTATTTTACAGGCAGTTTGCCTTTACGCTGGCCATAGCCATTGTGATCTCGGCCGTGAACGCCCTTACCTTAAGTCCCGCCCTGGCAGCACTTTTCCTAAAGGACAAGCACCATGGAACGGAAGGCGTTGCCAAGAAAAGATCCTTTAAGGAAAAATTCTTTATCGGGTTCAATTCAGGTTTCGATAAACTGACCAATAATTATATCAAGAGCCTACGGTTCCTGACCGCCAGAAAATGGGTGGCATTGGGCGGACTTGCGGTTGTACTGGTGGTCACCATCATCATGGTGAACAGGACCCCCACAGGTTTTATCCCTTCGGAGGACCAAGGTTTTATCGCCATTTCCCTTTCCATGCCCGCCGGGGCATCCTTGGACCGTACCAAAGAGGTCATGGAAGAAGCGGAGGTGATCTTGGACGATCTTGCGGCCAAGGAGACGTTGATGGGACTGTCAGGTTTCAACATCCTTACCCAATCTTCCAGTCCCTCTTCGGGCGTTGCCTTCGTATTGCTGAAACCTACCAAGGAACGGGGCGAAGTGGCCGATATAAACGCCATTATGGGATTGGTGAACCAAAAATTGGCGGCCATAAAGGGGGCCAGTTTCTTTGTGTTCACCTTTCCTACCGTACCGGGTTTCAGCAACGTGGACGGCTTGGATATCGTACTTCAGGACAAGACCGGGGGAGACCTCCAAAAGTTCAGTGGCATTGGCTCCAACTTTATAGGCGAACTGATGAAAAGGGAGGAAATAGCCATCGCCTTTACCTCCTTTAAATCGGACTATCCGCAATACGACCTAAAGGTGGATGAGGTGAAAGCGGCGCAGTTGCAGGTAAACGTACAAGACATCCTCCAGACCATGCAGGCGTATTTTGGAAGTACCCAGGCATCCGACTTCAACCGTTTTGGGAAGTACTATAGGGTAATGGTACAGGCCGATAAGGATTCAAGGGCCAATATCGCCTCTATGAACGGCATATATGTGAAGAACCAAAGGGGCGAAAGGGTCCCCATTACCACCTTGGTGAGTTTGGAACGGGTCTATGGCCCCGAAAGTGCTTCACGTTACAACCTTTTCAACTCCATTGGGGTAAATGCCATGGCCGGACCGGGTTACAGCTCGGGCGATGCCATACAGGCGGTAAGGGAAGTTGCGGAGAAACATCTGCCCAGTGGGTATGCCTTTGAATTTACGGGTATGACGAAGGAAGAGATCGGATCTGGTGGGCAATCGGCGGTAATTTTTATCCTGTCCCTTCTGTTCATCTACTTCCTGTTGGCGGCCCAGTACGAAAGCTATATCCTTCCCTTGGCGGTCATCCTTTCCATTCCCACCGGAATCTTTGGGGTGTTCTTGGCGATCGGGATCACGGGCATAGAAAACAACATTTATGTACAGGTGGCCCTGGTGATGCTCATAGGGCTATTGGCAAAGAACGCCATCTTGATCGTGGAATTTGCGGCACAAAGGCGCCGCAATGGAAAATCATTGGTGGATGCCGCCCTGGAAGCCGCCCGATTGAGGCTACGTCCCATTATAATGACCTCCCTGGCATTTATAGTGGGTCTGATACCCATGACCATTGCCACAGGGCCTTCCGCTATGGGGAACCACTCCATAAGTATTGGAGCCGTAGGGGGAATGTTGTCTGGCGTGGTCCTGGGACTCTTTGTGATTCCCGTGCTGTTCGTGGTCTTCCAGTTCCTTCAGGAAAAGGTTTCCCGAAAGGAAAACACCGTACCGGCAATGGAAGGGGCAGTGGTCTAAGGACGCCGTACCCGATTATCAATTCTAAATTAGAAAACATGAAAAGACACTATATTTTATTGGCGGCCATTACCATGGTCGCCCTATTGGTCAGCTCCTGTAAGGTGAGCAGGGACCTGGAGGTTCCAGAAGATGCCTTCCCTGAAACGTACAGGGAGGCCACAGCGGAAGATTCTTCCCAAGTGGCCCAATTGGATTGGAAAAGCTTTTTTTCGGATGCGGTACTGCAAAAGCTGATAGACAGTGCCCTAACCAAGAACAACGATCTTTTGGTAGCGGAGCGGAACATTGAAGCTGCGCAATGGCAGTTAAAACAGGCAAAATGGGGCAATATACCCCAATTGGGACTGCAAGTTGGCGCACAGAGCAACAACCCATCGGACAACAGTCTTAACGGACTCAGCTCCAGCAGTTTTTTGGGGCAGAACCATATAGAGGATTACAATGCCATGGCACAGTTGTCCTGGGAAGCGGATCTATGGGGCAAGATCAGGAACCGTAAGAAAGGTGCATTGGCCCGTTACCTTCAGACAGGAGAGGCAAAAAAGGCATTGCAGACCTTGGTGGTGGCCAATGTTGCCAAAGGATATTACAACCTGTTGATGTTGGATGCGCAATTGGAAATTGCCAAAAGGAACCTGGTGCTCAGCGATAGCACCCTGTTCGTGATAGACATGCAATACGGTGCGGGACAGGTTACCTCCCTGGCACAGCAACAGGCAAAAGTACAGCGCTTAAGGGCCGCGGAGCTTATTCCGCTGGTGGAACAACAGATCGCGGTCCAGGAAAATGCACTGAGCGTGCTTACCGGAAGTTTTCCCGCTGCCAAGGAAAGGGGAATTCCCCTGGAGCTTGTGTCCTTGCCGGAACCTTTGCAGGTCGGCATCCCATCCCAATTGTTATCCCAACGGCCGGATGTTAAAAGCGCCGAACTGGGGCTGCGGATATCCAATGCGGAAGTTGGTATCGCAAAGGCATCAATGTACCCGGCACTGAACATAACCGCAACGGGGGGCGTGAACTCCTTTAAAAGCAGCAATTGGTTCAATATTCCCGCTTCCCTCTTCGGAACGGTGGCCGGCAGCTTAACACAGCCCCTGCTACAGGGACAACAGTTGAGGTCCCAATACAAAATTTCGGAAGTGGAAAGGGAAAAGGCAGTGCTGGATTTTAGGCAATCGGTCCTCGTGGCCGTGGGCGAAGTATCGGATGCACTGATCAAAGTGGAAAAGTTGGAGGAACAGCAGTTGGTGGCGAACGAAAGGGTGGAGACCCTTAAAGTGGCCATCAACAATGCGGATATGCTCTTTAAAAATGGCATGGCTACCTATTTGGAGGTCATTACCGCACAGGAAAACCTGCTTCAGAGCGAACTGGACCTGGCCGTTCTAAAAATGTCCCAGTTAACGGCTTCCGTAGATCTTTATAGATCGCTGGGAGGAGGATGGAACTAATGACTTTAAACAAAAGTTGATCAAAAAAAGTTTTCCATTTTAAGCGGGACTTTTTTGGTCGATGCCGACCTTGGAGTCAGCAGCCTAGGTAGGACCACGATTTTAATTAAACCCTTGGAGCGATCCTAGGGTTTTTTTATTTTGGATTATTATAGCGAGAAGTTTATGGGATCAAGAACAATTGCTGTGTGTGTTCAAAGATTGTCTTTGCCTAAATAGGAAGAATTGTAGTTTTAACCTATAATGGAAGATTCGGACCTAGAACAGGATCAGGATGGCGTACATGATTTCGGGTTAGTGGTCATTTATTTTTTTTCCAAAACTTCGGGAATTTTTAACGGTAAAGACAATTCAACGGAATATGATTTCCAGTCCCGTAATCCGAACACAACTTTTATCACTCGTACGAGAATGCAAGAGGGGCTTCTCATGTCGATGCCGACCCTAGAGGCAGCCCGACAGGCGGAGGAAAGCTTATTTTCCCGGTTTTGACGGGTGCTATATCCCCTTTTTCTTCTAAAACCAATTTTTAGATCAACCGATCTTCAAATTAAAACATTGCTCCACTGTTACATAAGGAACAATTACCCTATGAACTCCTTCAAACTATTTTCATTGAAGCGAAAATGAGTTCTATAATAGCTATATAAGGACACTGTATTTTGGCCTCTTTTTCCGTACGGGATTCCGGAGCGTATTCTGCCCATCCATGAATGGAAAAAAATGCCTTGAAAGGGGGCTATTTTCGCACGCCATAAACGGGGAAAATATACCCGCTTCCCCCCTATTTTTATACATGGCTTTGATACGGCTTTGATACGGCTTTGCTACGGCCTATCCCCGGATGAAAAATTCTTGTTAAAAATAGGTGCCGGATCAGGGTGATTATTCCTTGACTTTTATACCGTAAAACGGCACTGCAAAAACCTACCAATTTGGTCAAATTCCATTAAATGGGCCTTAGTCTTAGACGCTCTGTATTAAATTGGGATAATGGTCATTTGAATACCTTGTGTGCTTGTCCCGGGGCAGTTGATTTCCGGAAATAAAGCGAGCATCCACAGAACAGCCCTACATAAAAAGACCGCCCAAAAATTTTTGGACGGCCTCTCTTTTTTTAACCAACTATATGTGAATTATGATGCTCGGAACTTGCTGACCGGTTATGGGATAAAACGTTGCAACCCTTATTGCAACAACCACATGACCCCATTTATGTTATCCCCATTCGGAAATTGGCGGTCGATCGCGGCCGTTACATTTTCGGGATTATTGGTCGATTCGTTATTGGGGTACATCCACCTTAGGGGGATCTGCCCCCCGTTCAGGATCCCACTTCCATCCGTATTGAACTCGGGAAAGCCGGTTCTCCGTTGTTCAAAAAACACCTGCCAGCCCGTGTTCATGAACATGGCAATATGTTTTTGGGTCAGTATTTGTTCAATTTCATTATCTCCTGTCAACTGTATGTCGGGATTGTCCAGATAGGTGCCCACATCTGTAATTCCATAAAATTCCATGGAGGCCGAAATCCCGTTTTTATAGTGCTCTTCCACAGATCGGGAGGTCCAACCCCTGGCGGCCGCTTCCGAAAGGATAAATTCCAGTTCGGCATAGGACATCAGGATACTGGGTTCGTTTACGGGATCGTTAAAATATCGGGGATCGATCCTGGACGCTTCCCCGGCCACCGCCTTTGCAGTGTTGGAGTTGAGGTCGCCGCTGCCATATAGTCCCCCGTACGCTGTAAAATCCCCATCGGCGGCGTTGGCACTGTTCGGTTTCTTTTCGGCAAATACAAAGAGCCTGGGGTCTTCGAGCGATTGCAGCTTTGATACAAAGCTCTCTTCCATATAATAGGCCGTTTGAAGATCGTTGTCGTTAAAATAGGGATACCGGTTGTCCTGGGTATTGACAAAATTCAGTATCCCGCTATCCTCATTTGAAGTAAAAATGGGATATTGGTCCGGATCGTTCACCACTTCATTGAACCGAGCAACGATGTTCAGGTCGGGATCGGCCGTCTTGCGGGAAAGGTTCATCAGGATCCTAAGGTAATAGGAGTTGATCAGTTTGCGCCATTTCAGTTTATCGCCACCATAAATGATATCGCCCAAAATCCCTTCCTCGTTCTGCGCCAATTGTTGGGAGGCATTTTGAAGGTCGTTCAATACTTTTAGGTAAATGGATTTCTGGGTATCATAAACCGGGGCATAGAGGCCCTCATCCGCCTTTGCCGCTTCGGTATAGGGTACATCCCCAAAAACTTCGGTCAGGGAGACGATAAAATAGGAGTCAAAGAAAGTTGCCAAGATCTGATATACCTCGCTTTCGGTCCTAATGGCCTCCTCTACCATTTTATCGACCTGTTTCAGGTTATCGTAGTTTTCAAAACCGGAGCGTTGCCAGTTATAGTACTGTGATTGGTTAACGCCGTTGGTATAGGCAAGGTGTCGGGAAGCAAGGGCGGCCGACAGGCTCACATTGTTAAAGGCACTTACCTCTATATTGGTGAGCAAGAGCTCCGGACTCACTTCCGTGGCACGGTTGGGGTCATCCTGCAGGTCCTCTACATCGCTACAGCTAAGGACACCGAGCGAAAGTGCAAGTATAAAAAGATATTTTAACGGGTTTTTCATGAGCTTGTGGATTAAAATTTGGCATTGATATTAAAACCGATACTTCTTGTTGATGGGGTCTGTAGGTTGTCCTGACCGGAATCGGGGTCGATGTTAGGGACATCGGAGGAAAGCCAGAGGTTCCGTCCGATCAAGGATATACTGAGATCCGTAAAGGGCGTTTTCTCCATCAGTTTCTCCGAAAGGTTGTAAGTAAGCACCACTTCCCTTAACTTGATAAAGGTTTCCTTGTAATAGTGATAGTTTTTGTTCTGGTTGTTGCTGGTGGTCTGCATATAACCTATGTAGTTCACGGGCACATCGTTGGGGGCATATTGCCGGGTATCGCTTGTGATATTTCCGTTCACATCATATTCCACCGAACCACTGATGACTTTTACGCCATTATCGATAAAGGTGCTGAGCCCGTTATTGGCATCGTCACGGAACTGGTTGACGGTTCCGGGATCCGTTCCGCCCCACCACATTTTCTGATTGGTGGTAGAATACATATACCCGCCCAAACGGCCATCAAAAAGGAAGGAAAGCCCTATATTTTTATAGGTAAGGCTATTGCTGATCCCATAGGTCCAATCCGGTTCGTCATACCCAATAAACCGCTGGTAGGGATCCGCCACTGGGTAACCGTTTTCAAAAATGACCTGTCCGTCCGCGTTGGTCTGGTAAACGGTAGCATAAATTTGGTCGGTCCGTTCCCCGGCCTTGATGAAATCATCGGTCCGTTCCCGATCTCCAAAGATCTCTTCTTGGTAACGACGGTACCTGCTTAGGTTCATCTGCAGGTTCCAGCTAAAACTTTCGGATTGGACGGGGGTTGCGTCCAAGGTAAATTCCATTCCCTTTCTCTTGTACACATCCCCATTAAGGAGCATACTGGTATATCCGGACGATTCCGAAAGCGGGCTATAGATCAGGTTGTTGTAGTCCCTAGCCTCGTAGTAGGCCGCATCCAGTCCGATCCTGTTGTTTAGGAACCTTACATTGGCACCAACTTCCCAAGTGTCGGACGTCTCCGGTTTCAGGTTGTCGGACAGGAGGTTTTCCCCAAAGGAAGCGGACGGAACACCGTTCCAAGTCGCTCCTTTTTCATACGCTAAAATATGATTGTACGGATTGTCCCCAATTTTGCCTTCGGACACTTGGGACCATGATCCCCTAAGCTTGAAAAAGGTGGCCCAAGAAGGCAGGTCCACCAAATTGGAAACGATCAAAGATCCCGAAACCGAGGGGTAAAAGAAGGAATTGTTTGTCTGGGGCAAGGTGGATACCTGATCGTTCCGTCCTGTAAAGGAAAGATAAAAGGCATCAAAAAATTCCACATCCACAAATCCGTAGATACTGTGTATGGTCTCCTTTTCGTCCCTATTGCTTCCAAAGAGGGTAGTTCCCGCATTGTTGTCCAGATTGTAAAAACCGGGAATGTTCAGCCCATCCGTGGACGATTCGTTACTGGTAGTGTGACGATAATAGTTGGCGTAGGCCAGTTCCCCGGAGATGGCAATATCCTTGGTAAGGTCATTTTCGTACCTGATACCCAGTTCGGAAGTAATATCGAGATAGTTTACATCGGCCAAGGAAAAGTTGCCCCTGGAGCGATCGCCATATCCGATATAACTTTTAGGCTCCTTATAGGTCCTGTAAAGGCTGTAGACGTTTACACCACTTCGGCCCTTAAGGCTTAACCGGGGGGTAAGGTTATATTCAAAGCTCAGGTTCCCGAAAAGATTGTCCTTATCATATCCCCTTAGGTACTCATAGGCCTGAAAATAGGGATTGTTGTAATAGGATATGTTAAAGTGACGCTGCTGATAGCCTTCTTCCCCTGGCCTCCAATAGTTTTTAAGATCGCGAACATCCACATCCACCCCTGTCCATAGGATCAGGTTATAGAGATAGTTTGTAGGACCATACCCCACTTCGGGAAAGTTATTGGTAAACTGTTTGTTGTAGGTAAGGGAGGAACTTATCTTAAAATCATCGGACGGTGTCAGGGTACCGCCCAGACTAAAGGAAGTATTCTTAAGATCCGTATTCGGGACCAGTCCTTTCTGGTATACGTTGGAAACCGACATACGATAGCTCGCCTTGTCATTGCCCCAGTCCACACTTACGTTATTGGTCTGTATAAGTCCGGTCTGAAAGAAGTTTTCTATATTGTCCTTGCCCCTGGAGACAAATGCGAGCGGGGTAAGCTCCCCTGTTTCGGGATCTACGGGGCTGTTGTATTGCGGCGTTTCAAAAAAACCACTGGGCGTTGAGGCATCGACCTGGTCCAATTTGGGACCCCAGATCCAACCGCCCCCTTCTGCCCCGGACCCACTTCCGTCGGTATAGGCATACACCCCCTGGTTTCCGTTTCCATAGGTTGTCTGCACCTTGGGGATCTTAATAAAGGAAGGCTGGAACATGGTGGAGTTGTTGGCGGTAACGGTAAGTTTTCCCTTTTCCCCTCTTTTAGTAGTGATCATAATGGCGCCATTTCTACCTACGGATCCATAAAGGGCAGAGGCCGTGGCCCCCTTAAGCACACTTACGTTCTCAATATTATCGGCATTTATTTTCCAGATATCCGCGGTCCTGTCGGGGATTCCGTCTATGACGATCAGGGGACTCGCACCGCGAAGATCGATCTCGGGATTTTGGAAGAGGTCCGTCGAATTTTTAATGTTCAGACCGGCCACCCTTCCGGATAGGGAATTCACAAAGTTGGATTCCTTTGCCTTTTCCAGTTGTTCCCCCTGCACTTCCTGTACCGCATAGCCAAGGGCCTTTTTTTCTTTCTTGATGCCGAGGGCGGTCACCACCACCTCGCTCAGTTGTTGTGTGTCCTCTTCAAGGACCACGTTCAACACGCTCTGGGCAGCCACTGGAATGGACTGGGACTTAAATCCCAAGTAGGAGAAGACGAGGGTATCCGTATCCTGTACGGTAATGGTATACTTGCCATCAAAATCGGAGGTGGTACCTTGGGGGGCATCCAAAATGCCGATACTGACACCTATCAGGGGAACTCCCCCGCTATCGGTTATGGTACCGGAAACAGTTTGTTGTGCCGATAGGACAGCACTTATCAATAACAGCCCTAGGAGGATGAAATTCTTTATCATAATAAAAGGTTTGGATTTTATAATTTAATTGGTTTGGATCAGCCAGGAATTCAAAAAAGTATGGTCGGTTTCAAGGACTATCTTGGCAAAGCCCGCAAAATCTTTTGGAAGGGGTATTCTGAACAGTTCCTTTTTTAGGTCCGCTTCGCCTAAGAGCACATAGCTGTCCTTTCCGCCCGATTTAAAATTATTGGTATTGCTATAGTACAGTTTGGCCTTGGTGTCGGATCGGGAAAGATGGTCCCAGGTCACCACCAGTCCGTTTTCATCCGTGGCCACTTCCAGGTTGATGGCGTCCACCGGTTTTATAAGGGAAACACCGTCCCATTCCATACGGGTCTGCCTGTCGGGATTTAGGTCCATAAAATCTACCATGGTGGGCAGTAGGTCCACAACGGCGGGGGTGTGTTTCCCAAAATATTCATTGGTGTTGGGGGAATTGGTCACGATCCAGGTACTGCGTTCCCTGTCGGACTGTCCGCCATGATGTTTTCCATCCTTTGCGGAGCGGCCATGGTCCGTGGTAATGAGGATCAACCATTCCTCATCGTGGTTTTCCTCGCGGTAGCGGATGGATTCCCATATTTTTCCGATCAACTGGTCCTCAAAGGCGATCGCTTCATAAAGTTGCGGTCCATCGCCGTACTTATGGCCCATATCGTCCGTAAATTCCAGGTATACCCAAGAGAGATCAGGTGCGTTTTCCCGGATGTACCGGGCAGCTTCAACGGCCACTTTTTCGTCGATGTCCTTTATAAAGGTACGCTCGGCATCATGTGGAAAAGTAAGGGTATCCAGTTCAAAACCATCAAAGGCATAATCGACCTTCACATTATCGGTCTGCTCAAGGCCTTCCCCCACAAGTTTGGTCCTATTGTCGAGCCAAGTTGAAAAAATGGCCGTCTTTCCCTCCGGATATCGATCCTTGTAGAGCCTGAATACGGTGGGATACCGATAGTTTGGCGCTTTTATCTCGTTTCCGAACACATTGTGTTTGTGGACCCACGTTCCGGTGATAAGACTGTTGTACCCTACCGCCGAAATAGTGGGGGTTTCACTACAGGTACCTTTTTTGCCCCCTACGTAGGCTTCCGTAAAGCCGCCCTTTTGGGCAATTTGGTCAAGAAAGGGGGTTTCCACCTTTTCAAGCATGTCTGCCGCAATGCCGTCCACAATAATAAAGACCACCTTTTTGTCCTGCCCGTTATCTTGTGAAAACAGGGCTCCGCAAAACAAGAGCAGTAATATGAGTATCGGTTTTTTCTGGTTCATTGTACAAGTTAAATAAGAATATGTTTGTATGTTAAATATATTCCAAATGTATCTCAATTGCAATTTAAATTGAATGAACGTTCAATTAATAAAAGATTATGATAATGTTTAATTAGTGTTATCTACGGAGGGAGGTATATGGGGGCAAAATATTATATTTGTTAAAAATAGCTACGATTGGGAAGAAAGAATTTAAGTGAGATCCGTAGGGAGGAGATCATAAAATCCTTTTATAGGGTTGCCAAAAAAATAGGTCTGGAAAATACTTCCATCGCCAAGGTGGCGGAAGAAATGGGCATCAGCAACGGATTGGTAATGCACTATTTCAAGACAAGGGACGAGCTGTTGATCGGATTGAACGAATACCTTTTGGAGCGCCATCTCAGTATTGTGAGCAGCAGGGAATACGGGGTGATGGATTCTACGGATAATTTGGAAAAGTTTTTGGAAAGCCTGTTCTCAAGAAAATGGAACCGCTATTTTGACGATGGGGTTTTTTACAGTTGTTATGCCCTGGTCTACAGAAAACCCGAATTTAAGGACAGTTTTAAAAAGTATCTCGATTCCCTGCACCAAGTGTTGAACGAAAAACTCCATGAGGCGTATAACAACGGACTCATAGCCAATGACCGATTGGACGAGGCCACGGAAATAATATTTGCCCTGATCGATGGCGGGTATTACTATCTTGGATTGTTCGAAGGGAAGGGAACCCAGTATTCCCAACAGGTAAACCTCTATGTGGGATACGCCATGAAGCTGTTACGGCCTATTTCTTGATCCCCTTTTGTTTCAGGTAGTACAGATTGCCCATGGCCCCGAGGGCTATGACCGCCCATACGGCGTTCACCACCAAATTGGGAAAATCCCTCAAATGGACGGCATTGATGATCAAGCAGATTCCCCCAATGGCATTTAGGACATGGTACAATTTTTTCTTTGCCGAAAGGATCTGTAGGCTGAGCAGCAGATACGCCAGTATAAAGACCAGCGCCCCTATCCAGCCAATAATGGTATACAAAAGCATTTTTGGTCAATTTTTGCGATAAAGATATCATTTTTGGATCGACCAGCTTTTTAAAATCTTATTTCCTACTCCTGCCCATCCGATATTTAGGAAAGGCAATTACCCTTGGGACCTATTCCCGATCGCCTACGCTGGCCCTCACCAAAATTGATATCCATTTTTTGAAGCTCTTTCCAGTGTCGAAATCAAAATTTGGCAAGGTCATTCATACATCAACAGGGGTGGACGGCCCCCGACATTTAGCGAAATAACGGGAATGATCGGGGATTTTACGAAATAACGCAAAACCCCCAAAGCTCATTTCCTATTAATTATTTGATTATTAAATAGTTACATACCAGGAACGGTATTTGGATGTTTGGTATGGAGTTCTTACAAGGGATCAATATCAACACTAAATAATTGGACATATGAAAAACAAGATTTGCAGCAACGTAGTCGCTACCTGTCTGATGGTCGTCTCAGGAACCATTGGCGCACAGGTAAAAACGGTGGATACGGAAAAAGATCCGGCCATTGAAAAGAGCACCAAGGAATTTTTAAGGGTACTGAACAACAGTGGCGGCAGTCCCATGGAAACCATGGCACCGATAAATGCCCGTGCCGTATTGGAAGGGGCGCAAAAGTCGGTCCCAGTGGATATTTCCGGAATTAAAATAGTGGAAAAAATAATCTCCCAGGACGGACTTTCCATTAAAATATATGTCGTTCGGCCGGAAGGTATATCCGGTGATCTGCCGGCATTTATGTTTTTTCACGGAGGGGGATGGGTATTGGGGGATTTTGAGACCCACAAGAGATTTGTCAGGGATCTGGTGGTATACTCGGGCATGGCTTCCGTTTTTGTTGAATATACCCGCTCTCCCGAGGTAAAGTACCCCGTAGCCATAAATGAAGCCTTTGCCGCCACCAAGTGGGTCGCCGCCCACGGGGCCGAAATAAATGTCGACGGCAGCAGATTGGCGGTGGTGGGCAATAGTGCCGGGGGCAACATTGCAGCTGCAACGGCCCTTATGGCCAAGGATAACAATGGTCCTGAAATTAAATTCCAGGCTTTGTTATGGCCCGTAACCGATGCCAATTTTGAAACGGTTTCCTATAATCAATATGCCAACGACCGGTTTCTGACAAAAAATATGATGATCTGGTTTTGGGACAATTATTTGGAAAGTCCGGAACAGGCGAAGGAACTATATGCCAGTCCCCTTCAGGGTTCCTCGGAGCAATTGCAGGGATTGCCCCCAACCTTGATCCAAACGGCAGAAAATGATGTACTACGGGACGAAGGGGAGGCGTACGGCCGTAAACTAAACGCCGCCGGGGTACCGGTCACCTTGGTGCGAATGCAGGGAATGATACACGATTATGGCCTCTTGAACCCTTTGGCATCGATTCCAGAAGTCCAATCGGCACTTAGGTTCGCGGCCAATGAAATCAAAAATGCCCTGCAATAAAGGGCAAATGGACTCGGATAAATAAGTAAAATTTCATTAGATAAAAAATGGAAATTTCAGGAAATACAGTACTTATTACAGGAGGTGGATCAGGAATAGGTTTTGCCATGGCCAAAAAATTTTTGGAGCTGGGGAATACCGTGATCATCATCGGGAGAAACACTGAGAAATTGAAGGAAGCCTCAGTAAAGCTAGGAAATCTGGATTATATCCAATGTGATATTACCAAAGGGAAAGACATCAAAGATTTGGTAAAGACGGTCAAAAAAAGATTCCCGGAAGTGAACCTGCTGATCAATAATGCAGGTTTGGCCCATACCTATTACCTTACGGAGCCCAAGGTGGATGCCCATAGAAGGGCAAAAGAGGAAATGGACACCAATTATCTCTCCATTGTACGGCTATGTGAAGCGTTCTTGCCGGTCTTTAGGGAAAGGGCAAATGCCGCTATCATAAATATATCCTCCATAACCGCATTTGCCCCGGCAAGGCCCCTGCCCACATATGGGGTAAGCAAAGCAGCCTTACATGCCTATACAAAGGTATTAAGGTTAAGTGTGCAGCCTCTTGGAATCAAGGTCTTTGAGGTTATGCCCCCCTTGGTAAACACCGAATTTTCCAAGGAGGTGGGCGGAAGTAAGGGTATGGATCCCGAAGCGGTGGCCCAACGCCTCATAGATGGCCTACTCGGAGATGAACATGAAATACATGTCGGGCAGACGGCCGATTTTTATAAGATCTATCTCTCATCGCCCCACAAGGCGATGGCGCTTATGAACAGTGATTCCTAAAGTTGGCAATACCATAATACAGAAGATATACCTACCACTAATTTTTTAACAACGATTCCTATGAAAAAAATCAATTCCAAAACGGTCGTATTTGTCACCGGCGCCTTTGTGAGCCATCATGGATGGAACAATTGGAGATCCTATTTTGAAAGTGAAGGATATACCTGCTTGGTACCCGCATGGCCCTATAAGGAAGGTAGCCCTGAAGAACTGCGCAAAAAACATCCTTACCAAAGCGCTCTAAAGGAGCTAAGACTGGAACAATTGATCGATCATTTTGTGCGTTTGATCGAGGCCCTTCCCGAGAAACCCGTCCTTATCGGACATTCCACCGGGGGATTGGTGGTACAGCTCCTGCTACAGCGGGGACTAGGTGCCGCCGGCATTGTTGTGCACAGTGTTCCGGCACAGGGGGTGCTCAGTTTTAGATATTCCTTTATAAAATCCCTTTGGGGTCCTTTGGGATTGTTCTCCACCACCAACAAGACCTTTCTGATGAGCCTTGAGCAGTGGCAATATGCCTTTACCAACGGCATGTCGTACGAGGAACAGAAATGCACCTATTATGAAAACGTGATCCCCGAATCCAAGAAGTTGATAAGGGATTGTCTTTCAAGTGTGGCCAGGGTAGATTTTACAAGGCCCCATGCCCCATTGTTGTTTATTTCGGGCAGTACCGACCATATAATGCCGGCCTCCCTTAACTACAGCAACTATAAAAGGTACAAAAACACCGATTCCATTACGGAATACAAGGAATTTGAAGGAAAGAACCACTTTGTACTCGGACTTCCTTCTTGGAAGGATGAGGCCGAGTTTTCACGTAACTGGATACATTCCTACAGTTGATGGACCATAATGGTACCAACTAGCTTTTAGGTGGACATACATATTGGGTTGCCCATACAACTCAAAAGGCACATCCACTTTATGTTTTTGAACATGTAATCTGATTGCATCAGGGTGCCATTGAACAGGTCCCAAAATTAATATGTAGAAATTACCATACTTTTAATTAACTGTAAATCAATAACATATTTTTAAATTCATCCATTTTTAAAAATAAAAGATAGACACTGGCCTTTTATAAATATTAATAGCTGGTATGAGGTGTAGCGATAATGATTTTGGTGTAACTTTATAGATAACAACCAATTACCGGTACCTGTGACAATGGATCTGGTCGCATATAAACTAACATTGCTTTTTGTGGTATCCTGTTTTCTGTTGGGCCACGGCCAGGACGTTCCCGATCATGAAATAAGGGAATTGCGCCGACAGATGAAGAAACAACGTTCGGATGCGACGGGACCGTCCGTTGATCTGCAGCTACAATTGGGCATGGCCTACCTAAAACGCCACAATGATTACCAGGAGTCCACGGACAGTGCGACCTATTTTTTAAAACGTTCCCTAACCGCTGCCAAAGCGATGGGCGACCCGTCAAGGATCAAGGAAATTCAAGTTGGCCTATGTGAAGTTTATTATAGGAACAGGGATACCGCAAACGGCAAGGCCTGCTTTTTGGACCTTATAGATCGATACAGGGCCGAGGGGAACATTGTTAAGGAGGGAAAGGTCTGGTCCCGTATGGGCGAGACCATCTGGGGAACCAACATGGGCAACCAAGCCGTTTACGAAGAGGTATTAAAATATTATGATAAGGCCATAATTGCCTTTAAAAGGACCAATTCCACACAGGAAGAAACGGATGTGCGCAGGAATATCGCCGATGTACACCTCAACCAGGGAAAGTTGGACCAAGCGGAAAGCGAACTTAAAAATGTGCTGCGGGCGTACGGGAAACTTAATTACAACCGACTTCATCCCACCTATTTCCTGCTTACGGTGACCAATCGTTTGCAAGGGGATCTGGATACCGCCCTATTCTACGGAATGAAAACCATCGAAAACGTAAAAGAGACCAATGATACATATCAAACATCCGTCTATTTGAGTGTCATAGGGGATATTTACAGGGAACTGGAAGATCATGCCGAAAGTATCAAATGGTATAAAAGGGCCGTACATGAATGGGAAATAAACGGGTTGATAGGTCATGGCAATGTTTACAGGTACCTCAATTACCTGGGCAGGGAAATGGCCCAAGTTGGGGAGGCTTCCCCTGCCTTGGAACTATTGAATGCCTTCGAGATCAGGTTTCCGCCGGTCGAATTACAGCAAAAAGCGTTATTGGAGGGCACTAAGGCCTATGTACACACTATTTTGGACGAGCACCAAAAGGCGGAGCGGCACTATGCACAAATGTTGCAGTGGTACGAAAAGATGGGCAATAGTCCCTATCAAATCTATGTATCGGAGGCATATCAGGAACTTGGCAGTTTTTATCTACATACAGGGGCCTTTGAAAAGGCCAGATACTATCTTTTAAAAGCGTTGGATTTTCCGGAGGGAATTACCTCCTTTGCCAAAAAGCGCGAAATTAACCTGCTGCTGTTCAAAACGGATTCCGCTTCCGGAAATCTATTGTCGGCCATGGAATATTACAAAAAACACAAGGAACTGAGCGATCTCATCTTTAACGAGAAAAAGAGCCGACAGATATCGGAATTACAGATAAAGTACAAGACGGCCCAAAAGGAGAGCGATATTAAGATCCTGACCAAGGAAAAGGCCCTTAGGGACAACAAATTGGAAAGAAACAAAATTGCCAAGAACTATATGATCGGGGGATTTGTGCTCATGCTCATGGTCATTGGACTGCTGCTGAACAGTTACCTGCACAAACAAAAAAACACACGGATCTTGATCAGCCAAAAAAATGAGATCCATCAAAAAAACAGCGTATTGCAGAACCTGCTTGCGGAAAAGGAATGGTTGCTAAAGGAAGTACACCATAGGGTCAAGAACAATCTGCAGATCGTGATGAGCCTTCTGAACGTACAGACCGATTATATGGAAAGTCCCGAGGCCCTTTTGGCCATTCGGAACAGTCAACACCGCTTGTTCGCCATTTCCCTTATACACCAGAAACTTTACAAATCCAATGATATGAACCTGATCGAAATGCAGCCCTATCTGAAGGATTTGGTCGAGTATCTAACGGATTCCTATGATATCCAGGGCAGAATCTCCTTTGTACTTGACGTGGGTCCCATTTTAATGAACGAATCACAGGCTCTGCCAATAGGTTTGATAGCAAATGAGATGATCACCAATAGCATTAAATATGCGTTTCCCAATAATGCCAAGGGAATTATAACCGTAAAAATGAAAATGCGGGATGGCGACCGGTGTAGGTTTATGATCGGCGACAATGGGATAGGCATGCCCCAAATGGTGGATTTTGAACAAGTTTCCTCATTGGGCATGAGCTTGATCAAAGGGTTGAGCAAACAGTTGGACGGTATGCTGACCATTAAGAGTGCGAAAGGGGTCTGTATGGAAATAGATTTTATAAATCGATTGTCCCGATCCCCTATATTCGATAATTTCCAATATAACTGATCTAGAAAAATATGGGAAAGCAAATTTTGATCGTCGAGGACGAGTTTGTGGTAGCGAACGACCTTTCCTCCATATTAAAGCGGGCAGGCTATTCGATAGTGGGCATAGCCGATTCCGTAAAAGAGGCGTTGCGGTACATTGAAAACAGGGAGGTGGATATGGTGCTGTTGGACATCCATCTGAAGGGGAAACTCACCGGAATAGACCTGGCAAAAAAGCTCAGGGACCTATTCGTTCCCTTTATCTATATATCGGCAAATTCCAATAAAAGTATCCTTGATGAGGCCAAGACCACTAGGCCCTATGGGTTTTTGGTAAAGCCCTTTAGGGAAAAGGACGTTGTGGTAGCCTTGGAGATCGCCCTATTTCATCGTGGACATGAAATGGAACTGCAACTAAAAAAAGAGGCTCTTTTAAAGGCAGGGTTGCGCACCATTTTGAACGGTGACCAATCTATGGAATCCATTTTAATGAATTTGGTAAAAACCTTACAGGCACATGTCCCTTTCGATTTTATCGAGTTGGTCTTCAGGGATGGGGAATCAAGACCTTTCTTCATCCGTAGTTTTTTAAGGATCGGTTTTGAGGAATATCAATCTATTGGCAATACCCAACTGTCCGTCATTTCAGGAATTTCCGAAAAGGAGCTTATGGGAGTTCACCTTGACCCACCGCCGGAAAATTTTTCGAAGGTGTATACAGGGGCAGAATTTAAAAGTACGGTGCTGGCGCACAAAAGGAAATTCATGGTGGTGGATACCTTTAAACTGCGTTCCCAAATGGCAGTGCCCTTGGTATCCGAAAATGGTACAGGTAAGTTCCTATACTTTTATAGCAAACAACCCGAAGTGTACGGAAATGATCATTTGGAACTGTTGGAAAGGACCAAGCCCGATTTAAATGAAGTTTTAAAACTGCTTCTCGGGGTGCACAAAGGGACAATTCCGTTGAGGGGCCTTGAAAAAATGCCAAAAGAGGCCGTAAAATTACAGGGCTATGGAAAAATGATAGGACGTAGCCCACAGCTGTTAAAAGTATTCGACCACGTCCGGATAGTGGCCCCCATGGAAACATCGGTGCTTATTATGGGAGAGAGCGGCACGGGTAAGGAACTGGTGGCCAAAAGTATTCATGAAGCCTCTTCCCGAAAAGAACGTAAGATGGTCACCGTAAATTGCGGGGCACTCCCCGCCAATCTAATGGAATCCATTCTTTTTGGACATGAAAAGGGGGCCTTTACCGGAGCGGTAGACCGCAAGATCGGGAAATTTGAACAGGCCCATGGAAGTACCCTCTTTTTGGATGAGATCGGGGAGATGCCCATGGAACTCCAGGTAAAGTTATTAAGGGCCCTGCAGGAAAGGGAAATAGAACGCCTTGGAGGGGAGCATCCCATAAAAACCGATGTAAGGATCATTGCGGCCACCAACAGGGATCTGGAAACAGCGGTGTCCCTGGGCAATTTTAGGTTGGACCTTTATTACAGGCTTCATGTCTTTCCCCTTGCGCTCCCACCATTACGGGAACGGAGGGAAGATATCCCGTTGTTGGCAACTCATTTTTTGAATAAATATAGCATACAGGGGAAGCAGGCTGGCGTATCCGATCAGGTCATGGAAAAAATCGTGCAGTATTCCTGGCCCGGTAATATCCGGGAACTGGAAAATTATATGGAAAGGAGCGTCTTGCTATCCAATAACGGGTATATAGACGAAGTGTACCCTCCGCTCGGCGTGGAAAGAGTGCCTTCCCCCAAGGATAAAATATTGGAGGGGGACCAAAAAACGCTTTTTGAAATGGAACGGGCCTATATCCTCTCCATTCTGAGGAAATGCAGGGGAAAGGTCTTTGGATCGGGAGGAGCTGCCGAGATTCTTAAGGTTCCGGCATCCACGTTAAATTCCAAGATGAAAAAACTGGGAATTCGGAAAGAGGACATCCGTATGTTGGATATGGAAAAATAGGCAGGGTCTTTCTTTCTCCAAGACGGGTGCCAATGCACAAAAAAAGGCAATGACCTTTACGGAAATTGCCTTTTATTAATCGTTGATCAGGCCGTTATCCCTGTAACATTTTTTGGAACCTGGTCTGTAGCGTTACGTCCGATTGTAGGGCCATCGCCAACTTTTCATACCGTTCCACCGTAAGGTCCTGGGCGGTGATGGCTTCCTCCATTTTCTTTTGGAATTGGGGCTGTAATCCCTCTATTTCCTTGACCACCTTGGTATAATTTTCCTTTTCTTCAGAAGTCACCCCTTCTACCTTCTTTGTAGGGTCCAATGTTGCCTGATGGATCTCATTGAACCGTTGTATCTCAAACTGTTTGTCCTCCACCACTTGGATCATTTCTTTTTGGGCCTCTTGGTTTACCATCTGAATCCCTTGGTAGGCTTTGGCAAATTTGGCCAGTTCATCGTCGTTCACTTCCACTTTTGGCCCCTCCTGCTGGGGAACGGGCCGGGTCTGTGCCATTAGGCCGGTCGCAGCTGCAAAGAAAAGCAACAATACCATTTTAAAATTGTTCCGTACGTTCAACATATCTGTTCTTTTAAAGTTCATACTTGTTTCCAAAGTAGTTATTTTGTATTTCTTCACCACAGAAAAGGGCATTTCGCATGCACTTTTAGGGGTTTTTTAACGCCGCTCCCAAGAACTGTTAATAAAATTAACCTCCATATCGATCAGGTGGGCCCTTCACTGCCCTAGATTCAAAGAATGTTTTGGTTTATATGCTTCGACACCCAATTTTGTCAAGTTCGACCTTTGGTTGGGTAGCATCACCTTTAATGTTGTTCTGCCTTAAGGATAGGAAAACTAATTTGGTCCTGTATTTTAAATTAAACAATATGGAAAGGATACGTTCTATTATCATGGTAAGCAGTTTACTATTGTTTTTAGCGGGTGGGCAGCTCTTTGCCCAGCGGGTAGTAGTAAGAAGACCGGGGGTAGCGGTAGTGCGTACCGCACCCGTGGCCCCTTATCGGGGTGTAGCTTATGTTGGTGCAGTGGGTACACTGCCAAGGGCAGCGGTTGCCGTTAGTTTTGCCGGCACGCGGTATTATTACGGTGCGGGATTGTATTACAGGTATTATGGTGGCAGTTATGTACTGGTGTCGGCGCCAATAGGGATACGCGTAGGAGTACTACCTGTTGGGTATGTTACTGTTTGGGTTAATGGGGTTCCGTATTACTACTGTCAGGGAACCTATTATCAAAAATTGGACGACAAGGAAGCGTATGAGGCGGTGCCGCCACCTACAGAAGCTTTATTGTATACGTTACCGGAGGGGGCTAAAATGGTAGAGGTTAGTGGAACTACCTATTATGAGTTTGGAGGAAGCCTGTATAAGGTAGTGCTGGTACCGGACGGCAAGGCTTTTAAAGTTGTAGGTAATTTGGAGCAACAAAAGCAGCAATTATAGCTTCTTGGTTTTCAATTTTGTAGGCTTCTTGGAAACCTTTTTTGATAGCGTACACGGGAGCGCCATAATTTTTATGAGGGTTATGGAAGGCGGGTTAGGGGATGTGCCTACGATTATGCATAACTACACGCGTTCTCATAGCTTGGCAAGGGAATCTATAGAAATGGCCATGGAGGTTGTGTATTTATTTGGAAATATCAACTGGTAGGCCAAGGGGGACGCAATGCATAAAAACGGATGTATAATTTTCATCACCAGATCTACTTCTACTTGGTGGTTTTGCTTGGTGTAATGTGTTGCCACGTTTGGGGTATACGAAGTGCTTGTTTTCATAATGGGTTGTGTGAAATAGGGTATCCTTGGCAGTGTTATGGGGTGTAACATGGCCTTGGCATATCGAAAAGGAGCTAATCCGAAAGCCGTTTTTTATTGCATTCGGGATTCTTTGAGCAGGGAGATCTCTCTCTCTCTCTTGAAAGGCGTAAAGGGGTTGCTGGAGCATATAACACAGGTTATGGCTGTTACAATAGGATTTTAGGACTCTCCGCTAAAGGTGGGGCAAGAATTGAACGGAGCCATGGTAGTTTATGGCCGTAAATAATTTAATCAAAAAAAATATGAAAACAAAAACACGAGTGAGATGGGGTATCATTTTTTCATTGCTTTTCACGGCAACGTTGTTAACGACTTCTTGTGAGGATGACGATGATGGTGTTTTAGTGATTTACTCCTATGAGGATGCGCAAGAAGCAATTGCCATATCCCTGGCTTATGAATCTTACGGACTGGTAGCCAATTTTGATAAGGTAAGCGAGGAAATTGAAGGGAATCACGAATGTGAAGTTTTAAATGAGGAGAGTGAATCTGAAACAGGCGATTTTACGGCATCCGGGCTTACGACCTATGTGTACGACTATACCGAATCCTTTACGAAATATTGCGACCCGGATTTGTACGTGTCATATGATTTGCTGGCGGAACAGACTATAGAATCTGTGCGCATTTCTAAGACACATACCATCCATGTTGATTTTATTACCACAGGATTGGAAGATAGCAGTGAAAATGAAATTTATAATGGTGCTTATACCAGAAATGGAGGGTGGGAAACGGTCTATTCCAATGAAAATTATGATTTTACCTACGAGAGTGATGTTGTTGATGTACAGGTTTCCAAGGAAACAGGAAAAATTGTTTCCGGGACTTCTACATTTACGCTTACTGAGGAGTACAGTTATAACAACCTTACCTATACCTACACGGGAATTGTGAAGTTCATAGATGAAGACAAGGCCAAGATAACATTTGACAGCGGCGAGGTGTTTTATGTGAATACCAATAATTTGAGTATAAGCAACTAGTTTTTTATTGATGTGGTAGTTTAGTTTCCTTAAAGTAGGATCCATTGGGTCCTACTTTTTTGGTTTTAATCCCCTTTGTATTGGAGTTATGATATTGAGCTGATAAACCTAATACACCGTCCGGATAACTCACACTTCATTTTGACAGCTTCAGAGTTTCATTTCTTAGCAGGATGATTATAGATGGGATATTTGTCGAAAATTATAAAAGCCTAAAAAATGAAAATACTCTTTTTTACTATACTGTTTGGCCATAAGGGTTACAAACTTTTGCACAGCATGAGGGGGACCGTATTCTTGGTATTTGGTTGAATGATCAAAAAAACGCAGAAATCCAAATTTATAAACAGGGTGAAAAGTATTTTGGCGAAGTATTGAACATTATTCAAAGTGAAAAAAAGGTGGGAGTACATCGGCTCATATGGTGAAGGATGAAAAACTTAGGAATGCACTGGGGAAGACCGTTTTAAAGGACTTGGTGTATAAGAAAAATGAATGGGTTAAAGGGTTGCTCGTTGCCCCCAAAGGCGATGAGGAATTGAGCTGTGTAATTTCGATGGATGATGACCAGGACACCTTGCAAATTACGCTTTCCCGAGGGTGGTTTTCGAAAACGATTTACTGGACCTGAATGGAAAACCAACAATTTAGGCTTAGACATTATACAGATGAGAAAGATTCTTGCGATGGTATTTTGCCTTTTTACATTAGGCACCTTAGGGCTATATGCACAACAAGGAAAGGCCATTGAAATACATTCCGTTATGGATGCCATTGAAAAAGTATTGGTAGCCAACCCAAGCATTTTAATATATGAATTACAAAAGGAGAAGGCGGAGAAAAACTATAAAATTGCCAAGGCGCACAGGTTGCCAACCATTACGGGATCTGCGGTAGGCCAAAGAAATATAAATCTTGCGACTACGCCACTTCCCGGAGAGATATTTGGACAACCTGGAGAAGTAGTAAATGCGCAATTGGGCCAGGAATACAATTATAATGCCGGCTTTTATATCTCTAAGAACTTGTTTGACTGGCAGTTGCAAATGAACACCAAATTAATGCAATCTAATATTGACATAGCCAAATTGGATCTTTCTTCCTTTAAGCAAAAATTAAAGGAAGAAACAGCGCTTTATTACTTCTCTGCCTTAATAGCGAGGAAAGCGTTGGAAATAAATAAGCAGGATTTAAAAATTGCAGACAGCATTATGGTCTTAACACAACAAAAATTCAGCGCCGGTCTTCTGGATAAAATAAACGTTAATCAGGCGGCAATGAACTACTATTTAATTAAGCAGACCATTGGAAGTAGTGAGCAAATGCTAAACACCTATTTAAATGAGTTGCACATTTTATTGGGACGGCAAGTGAACGAAACGACAAAGTTAACGGAAACCATTGAATTTGCTCCTAGCCCTGTAACCACAGTGTCATTAAAGGAGTCCATGAGTGTAAAAATGGCATGGTTACACAAAGAGCATTCCTTACTTCAGATAAAGACTCAAAAAGGGAGTTATTATCCCAAATTAACGGCAAACTCATATTTGGGGCAACAGCAGTACAGGGATAATTTCGGACTTACTTTTAGTGGTGGCGACTGGACGGATTACCGCTATTTGAATTTGAATATTTCGATTCCCATTTTTACGGGATTTACAAATAAAAACAAGGTTAAAATCTCCAAACTAGATGCCGAGATTGCTTTACATAACTATGAGATAGAAAAAGAAAAGGGTTTATTAAACGACCGTGTTTTATTAAAGAACTACGAGACGAGTTTGGAGGGGTTACAATCGAGCTTTGAGCATTACCAATTAAACAGGGAGAATACTGCATTAACGCTTCAGCAATATAATGAGGGTCTTATAGGATTGGATATGTACTTCAAATCTTTTGAGGATTACTTAAAATCACAGAATAATTATCTGAACACTTTGTCAAGCACCTATATATATTATGCAAGCATATTATCCAGACAATAAATCCAAACTATACAATGTCACAAAAGGTTTGCTACTATTCCTTTTGATTGCTACGGCTATTACCGGATGCAATAACAGTAATTATGTAATACCTCAGAGAAAGGACATTGTGGATGTGGTTTTTGCAAGTGGGTATATTGCCAAATCTACTGAATATAATATTACCTCGAATGTCGATGGATTTTTAAGACAATCTTTCTTGTCTGAGGGAGATAGTATTTCCATAGGCACCGCCTTGTTTACTATTTCCAATGAGGTACAACACGCCGAGTTGGACAATGCCTTAATTCATTATAATGATGCCAAATTAAAGGCAAGCAGTAATTCTCCTCAAATTGCGCAAACGAAGGTACAGATAGAACAAGCCAAAACACAATTGGATTTGGACCGGAAGAATTTTGAACGATATGCCAAACTCATAAAAAGTAGCGCTGTCTCGGAAGTTGATTTTGAGAAGTCCCGATTACAATTGCAAACATCCGAAAACAATTTAAAAATACTTGAGGCTACCTTGATGGATTTGCAACAAGCGCTGAATGTTTCTTTGCACAGCGCTAAAAATGCCTTGACGATACAACAGGAGAACAATGCTGATTACCTCATTACCGCTATGCTCAATGGAAGTATTTTAAATATTTACAAAAAATTGGGGGAATTGGTGAAACGAGGGGAAGTGCTTGCCAAAGTAGGAGGGGGAAAGGATATTATAAAACTGTATGTTGCCGAGGATGACATCAATAGAATTGCCTTGGGTCAAGGCTTAAAAGTAGCCTTAAATACCAAGAAAAACCGTTTGTTTTCCGCTGAGATTTCTAGGATTTATCCTGCCTTTGACAGGGTTGAGCAATCGTTTATTGTGGAGGCTATTTTTACCGAACCAATGGAGGAACTATTTTCCGGGACACAGCTACAGGCTAATATTATCATTGCCCATAAAGAGAATGCCTTGTTGCTACCTATAGCCTGCATTGCGGAAGGCGACAGTGTTCAAACTAAGGATAAGAAAGTATATGTTACCGTTGGAATTAGAAATAATGACTGGGCAGAAATTATAGAAGGGCTGGATGAGGACAGCGAAGTACAGGTTCCTAAAGTAAAATAAGGTGCGTAACCCCACGAATTACAAAATAGCCCTAGCCCATTTAACTTCCAGGGGCAAGCAAACCCTAGTTGCAGTACTTAGTGTAACCTTTGGTATTTCCATGTATGTTTTTATGAACAGTTTTATGTCCGGGGTAAATAATGCCCAAACAGACTTGGCATTTAGTACCCTGGCACATATACGCATCTACAATGACCTTCCTGAAGACAACACCAATTTAATGGCCAATTTAGAAGATAGCAATACGGTTATACACCTTAGAAACCCCAAGGTGATGCAATATACGGATGGAATTAAAAATTCGGAGGCCATAATCCATTCCATATCTACGGATGAGGGCATAACAGGGATAGCACCCCAATTGAACATAAATGTTTTTTTTAGGAACGGAGCAACCGAATTGAATGGGTTGTTATCCGGAATAGATGTGCAATACGAGAACGACCTGTTTGGAACTGCACAATATATTATCGAAGGAAGTTGGGACAACCTAAAAACAAGAAATGACGGCATTATAATGGGTGCCGGACTTGCACAGCGGCTGAGCCTTAAACTCAATGACAATGCCACGGTTATTACTGCGGACAATGTAAGTAGAAATTATAAGATTGTGGGCATTTTTAAAACCACTTTAGGTAGTGTAGATAATGGAAAGGCATTTATAAAAATAGGTACAGCACGGCAATTACTCTCTAAAAATATGGGATTTGTAAGTGATATACAGATCAATGTGGCAGATTATAATAAGGCACCTGAAATAGCTCAAAGGCTAAGTGCCAAAACTGATTATAAGGTAGAGCCGTGGCAGGAGGCAAACGGACAGCTGGAGGCGGCCAATGGGTTAAGGGATATTATCGCGATATCTGTTTCTTTAACTATTTTAATGGTGGCCGGATTTGGGATATACAATATTATGAATATGACCGTAAACGAGAAAATAAGGGAAATTGCCATCTTGAAAGCCATAGGTTTTGATGGTGGGGATATTGTTCAAATTTTCCTTACACAGTCTATTATAATTGGCATTATTGGAGATTTGGCAGGCTTGTTTTTAGGTTATGTGGTATCAAATTTAATACACCTTATTCCTTTTAAGATTGCCAATTTGGAAACCCTGCCCATTGCCTTTGACGTCTGGGATTTTATAATGGCATTTCTTTTTGGGCTAATTACAACATTTATTGCAGGTTATTTACCCGCTAGAAAAGCCTCCAAGTTAGATCCTGTTGAAATAATACGAAGTTAAATGATAGATACCAACAATGATATTGCGTTGAAAGCAACAAAAATTTCTAAATACTTTAATGAACCACAGAAGTTTCAAGTTTTAAAGGAAATTTCATTTGAGGTAAAAAAAGGAGAATTTTTATCCCTTATTGGAAAATCAGGTTCGGGAAAATCAACCCTATTGTATGTTTTATCAACAATGGATACCGATTTTGAGGGAAATTTGACCATGAACGGAATGGATCTGACAAATAAATCTCAGAATGAACTGGCCAAGTTTAGGAATGAGCACATTGGGTTTGTATTTCAGTTCCATTATTTACTACCGGAATTTTCAGCTTTGGACAATGTAATGTTGCCAGCATTAAAGTTGGGAAAATATTCAAAAGAGGAAATAAAGAAAAGTGCTATTGAGAAACTCAATATATTAGGTATAAAAGATCAAGCGAATAAATTAACAACTAACCTTTCCGGTGGGCAACAGCAGCGTGTAGCCATTGCCAGGGCATTGATAAATAACCCGGCCGTAATCATGGGCGACGAACCTACTGGAAATCTGGATTCCAAAAATTCGGGGATTGTCTTTGATATTTTTAAAGAATTGGCTTCGCAATACGGACAGACTATAATTACGGTAACCCATGATGATGATTTTGCGGCCAATTGCGATAGGGTGATTGAATTAACCGATGGGAGATTATTGTGACTCACTGACTATAGGTTGGCCTTGTGTTATTTTATTAAGCCCCAGTTACGGTTTGCCACCCTCCATCCGGGTGCTATATAAAGATTTTTTCTAGGTATGCAAAATCATCATTTTCAGCTTCAAACAAGCACTGATAATTGAGCATATTGGTTTGGGTATGGTGCCAGCACATTATAAGACCTATTCGCCTATTCCATATATAACTGTACCATTTCCTTCCTGCGGGGACTATTTTCCAACACTTGGATCATTCGCTCCTTTTGGTCGTGGGTAAAGATATCCATACAGCCATCATCGGTATAATCCATATAATTGCTCGCCATGGCGGGCTCATAACAGCCCTGTGCGTCCAGGGGGCATCCGTAATTTGGTCCAGCAGTGGCAGGGGTGTCCGTGCAATAATCGTCCACGGAACAGTCCCCATCTCCCCATATATGTCTTAGGCCCAGCCAATGGCCCACTTCATGGGTGGCCGTCCTTCCCAGATCAAAGGGAGCGTACAGTTGTGCAAAACTTCCTTTTTCACTGCTTCCAAAATAGGAATGACCTATTGCAATGCCATCGGTTTCAGGCGCTCCACCAATTTCCTCAAGCCCTTCTAACCCGGACATATCGGGAAACTGGGCGTATCCAAGCAGGTTACGCCCCGAAAACCCACCAAAATTTACGGTCCATATATTAAAATATTGGGTAGGTGGCCAAATAGTAGAAGGTTTTAAACTGGTGTCTATGGGATTTCTCACGGCCCCTTTGGGCCATTCCGTCCTTCCGCCATCTATCCGATCTATGCCCGGTTCCAATAAAATTCTACCATCCGGATCTGTTTCCGCAAGAAAGAATTCGATCTGGGTATCGACGCCATCGGGATGTTGGTTGTGCCCGTTGGTACCTGCTTTTCTTCTGAAGTCCTCGTTTAAAACCGCTATCTGGCTCTGAACCTGTTCCAAACTTATATTAGCTCCTTGGCCAACCGCTTCCCCATTGTGCACCACATGTACCACCACGGGAATGCGATAAACTGCTAGTCCTGTTCCTATTGAATCATTTTCATCCTTTTGGCATGCCATTACAACTAATAGGAGTAAGGGCAGTGGCAGGGATTTAATCTCGATCTTTAACATAATACCAAGGGAATTGAATTGAAATGGACCAAGATAAAAAACGGCGTATGTGTTATGGACAAAGAAAGGGACCAAGCTGTAAAATTGGCAGTTGAACCGTATTTGATGCATTATGACCAATAGGCACAATTCCTTTGCCCCCTTTATTTGGTCGGTTGGACCATCACTTTTTCAGCTTCGCCCTTATCATCAGTAAAAAAAGAACGGGGAGGGTCTATACTTGTACCGACATAGTAATTAAATTTATGACCATGAAAAATATATATATTATCTTTTGCATTATGACAGGGATTTTTGTTTCGGCACAGGAACAGGAAACAGGGGATGGACAACTCTATGGGGAGATTGTCCAGGAGCAGGTCACCGCAATGGCCCTATCGGAAGAACAGGAAGGACCTTTCCGGGAAATCAGTGATCGTTATATGGAAAAATTTAAAGGGATCAGGGAAAGGGATCTGTCAAAATGGGCCCGTTTCAGTGAGATGAAATCACTGAGCGACCAAAAGGATTCGGAATTGAAACAACTGCTCACAAAAGAGCAGTTCAAGACTTATAAGGAGCTTCAAAAAAAGAACAGGGACAAATTAAAGGGGCTCCAAAAACAACGCAAAGGTCAATAAGGAAGATCTTTTCGTCGATGGGGGCCTATTTATTACCCGATTTGATCTATAGAATGTACTGCAGATGAAAATTACTACCACAGAGAAAAAAGTACTTCTTTATGCCTCTGTATTCATTGCCCTTTCGGTAAACATTAATATTCTTTTTAAATTGATCGATTCCGATGGGATACGGTTTGGGCTCCCCTGGGTTTTCAATCTTGGGGAGCTTATCTTTCAGCTCTCATTTCAGTTGCTGTTCTGTCTGTTGTTGGGTGCCGTGAACCTAACATATTTTTTTGATCCCCAGGGCAAGTCCACCATACGTACCGAAAAATTTCTGGGACTCAATGTCCTATTCTTTTTGGTACTGTTATTTGTGGCCATACGCTCCCAGGAAGCCCTTTTTGATAATGTTATCAACCGCCGTTTGTTCAGGGCGGGGTATTTTTTCCGTTTTTTGGTCAGTAGAGGCCTGGTCGGTATCCTTATCAGGATCTTAGTGCTGGGAAGAAGGGAAAAAATGAGGGAGTCCGAAAACCAGCGCTTAAGGATTGCCTATTACAATGTACAGTTGACCAACCTAAGGGCACAGATCAATCCTCATTTCTTTTTTAACGCCCTGAGCAGTGTATCGGCCCTAATCCGTACCGAACCTGCCAAGGCCCAGGATTACATAGCGCATCTGTCCAAGGTATTCAGGTACTCCCTTTCCCATAACCAGGAACAACTGGTAGACCTTCAAAAAGAAATACGTTTTTTGCGGTCCAATATAGAACTCTTGGAAATGCGTTATGAGGAAGCCATCATAGTGAATGTGGACGTGCCGGACAACCTTCATAAAAAAGTACCCAATATGTGCTTACAACCTTTGTTGGAGAATGCTGTAAAACACAATGGTGCTTCATCGATAGAACCCTTGTATATAGATATAAAGATATATGGCAACCAAATCATTTTTAGGAATTCGATCAGTCCACCTACCTTTAAGGAGCCTTCTACGGGCATTGGATTGCTCAACCTGAACGAACGCTACAAGATGTTGTTGGGACAGGAAATTGAAATACAAAAAAGTCTGGACTATTTTATTGTGAAACTGCCAATAATTTAAATCCAGCTATATGCTTACAAAATGTCAATTAACACAACTAAAAAACTAAAACGCTTATGAAACTCCCCGATTTTTTTAAAGTCGACCAAATAATTGGTCTATCAAAATTTCGTATTTCCTTATTGAGATTTTATTATGTCCTTATGATTTCCGTTTTAGGCATCGATGTATGGATTTCAATATTTACCAATAAAGATTTATGGGAGCCAATGACAGCAGTTGGATATAGTTTGTGGGCAACATTTGCTGTTTTATCCGTTATAGGTTTGATACATCCTATTAAAATGATTCCAATAATTTTGCTAAATATCACTTATAAAATCATTTGGCTGTCTATTGTAGCGTATCCATTATGGTCTATAAACCAATTGGAAGGTTCCAATGCCGAAGGACTTACAAAATCTAACTTCATAGGTTTTATCATAGATTTGGTTATAATACCCTGGAGTTATGTATTCAAAAATTATATTCTAATATCAAAAAAAAGCAATAATTGATATGATTAAAGTTACTAATAACTTTTGATTGAAATCGATTTATTATACCTGAACTCATTTAGACTTTTTTGATTGAAGCGAAAAATTGCGTTTTGTGATCCAGATGAAGGCTTTTTTACGCTGCATAGCAGTAGATATGGAACAAAAAGAGCATTTTGCAGCCAATTGGAGAAAGTCTAAACGAGTTCCTATATGATTTCATTCCTGAATTTCCTTAAATACGAAAACAATAAAACTACTGGTAATAACGCATATAACTTATGGCGGGGAAAGTGGTATATTCCAGTTTTAGGTATGTTGCAAGCCGACAAGAAAGTGCTTCGAAAACCGCCACAAGTCATATACGCAAACCGTAACCATTAATCTAAAACTATGCCACTCAACATCGCTATTATAGAGGACGAACCCTCCCTAGCCGAACATCTGGAATATACCTTAAATGAGATAGATAACAGTAATACGGTGCTGCATAAAATGGGAAGCATAAAGGAAGCAGTGGCATGGCTTACGGAAAATATGCAAAAATGTGACCTGTTGTTTATGGACATTCGACTTACCGATGGCCTGTCATTTGAAATCTTCCACACCATCAAACCCTCCATTCCGGTGGTCTTCATCACCGCGTATGACGATTATGCCCTGGAAGCGTTCAAGGTAAATGGAATTGATTATATCCTAAAGCCCTTCCAAAAGCCCGATCTGCAGAACGCCCTCCAAAAATTTAAACAGACCACTGGGCTCTTTACCTCCATTGAGAAGATCCGATCCCTGATGGATTTTATGGAAGGACGGGCAGCGACTTCCTTTAGGGAGGCCTATTTGGTGCATTACCAGAATAAGTTAATTCCCTTGGGCGTGGACCGGATACAGTGGTTTTATACCTATCTGGAAATTGTATATGCCCAGACCAAGGAAAACAAAAAATACGTTATAGACGCTACCTTGGAACGGATCCAGGAGGAAATATCCCCCATACAGTTCTTTAGGGCCAATAGGCAGTTCATTGTGCAACGAAGTGCCATAGTGGACATCGACTTTTATTTTAACGGAAGGCTGCTGATCAATGTATTGCCCAAACCGGAAGAAAAAATAATAGTCAGTAAGGCCAAGGCCCCTGAATTTAAAAAGTGGATGGACGAATAGTTGGCCTTCCATTTTTACAGCTTCGGTCTTTTTTTTTATCCAACCACAAGGAAATTGGGCACTTTTAAGGCAAAAAGTTCCCATGGAAACAACTAACAATTTTATACAGTTCAAGGGTATTTTTCTGCTGCTCTTGTCTTTTTTTATTTTTTTGGAAATCATATGGAGTTGGTATACCAATAAAAAGGCCTACGGGATAAAGGATACCATGGCAAACATCTTTATCTTTTTGGGTTTTCAATTGTCCAAATTGCTCTTTTATGGGGTGCAGTTCAAATTTTTGGATTTCCTCTCCACTTGGTCCCTAGGTCCGCTCCCATCTACGGTATGGACCTTTATGGTCAGTTTTCTAGTGGTGGATTTTGTGTATTATTGGTACCATAGGTTTTCCCATAGGATAAAGTTCTTGTGGGCCTTTCACCTGATACACCATTCCAGTATGTTCATGAACCTTACCGTTGCCTATCGGTTAAACTGGATGAACGCCCTTATCACCCCTTTTGTATTGGCCCCTTTGATCCTGCTGGGCTTTCCCTTGGAACATATAGTGATCTCCTTTGCCCTTAATCTGATCTACCAATTTTTTTTGCATACCGAGGCAGTGGGAAAATTGGGGGTGCTTGAGGGAATACTGTCCACTCCTTCGGCACATAGGGTGCACCATGCTTCCAATGAACCCTATCTGGACAAGAACTTTGGGGGGGTCCTGATCATTTGGGACAGGATCTTTGGCACCTATAGCCCCGAAGGGGAAAAACCAGTCTATGGCACTACCCTCGGATTCATAAGCAATAACCCATTGATATTGAATTTCAAGGGGTTTGCGGATTATTTACGGGGAAGGATGGACTCCAAAGGATAACGTTTCACCCTTCAATTGTTCAGCTTCGGCGCATTTTGGGTGGAGAATGTAGGGTATTGGAAATAGTTTAGCGGCATAAACAATAAACACCCATAAGTATGAAAAATTCAGTTTTAAGACCAATAGTATTTAAAAGACCGTTCTCCATTTTATTGGGAACGGCAATGATCCTGACCGCCATTTCCTGTAGCGATGATGATGGCAATGGAGACATGGATACCGCGGCCATTTCAGAAGAGGAAGCGGCGGAAGCCATTATCCTGGCCGTTTCCCCCGAAGCGGGAGGGATGACCGAGGAAAGTATGGAAGCCATTTACATTCTGCAGGATGGGAGCTATACGGCATCCCGTGAGGCCAATAGTTCCAAGGAAGGGGACTATGTATGCGGGGAAGAATACAGCTCTTCCTATGTCATCACCAAGGAATCCGGTAGTATCGTATATGATATCAACTACGTGTGGAGCTGGATCGTTGGCTGCGATGCCAATGGTAATCCCATTTCCTATAATTTTTCATTGGATGGCACAGGGGTCTATGCCACCCCAAGGATGTCCTCTTCAGGGAGCGATACCGCACAGATAGAGATCATAAGCCTAAAAGGAGGAGAGGAAATGTATCAACTGAACGAGGAATTTATCCGCAGGGGTACCCAGGAATCCTTTGTAAACAATGAAAATACCTTTAACAGTACCGTACAGTTGGACACCGAAAATCTACAGATCTTAAAATCCAATTACAATATCGTTTCCGGTACGGTTTCCGCTTCTTTTAAAGGAGAGGTATCCAATGGCAACAGTTATGACTTTTCGGGGGAGGTAGTCTTTCATGGCAACCAGACCGCCACCTTGACCATGGGCAGTGGCAATACGTACCAAATTGCCTGGTAACACAAGGAAATTTTAGTTTTTGTTTTGTTGGTTTGGTCGTGGGTACTTGTTTATCCACGACTTTTTTTTGGTCCGGAGATGGCATAAATAGGTATTTTTAAAGGTATTTTGGTATATGGAATCTCCTTTTTTGATGTTCTTGCCCGTATTTTAGGCCTTTTGGTCGATTTTATGTACTTCGTCAGACTATTGGGGAAATTCTCCCGTTACTGTTAAATAGACGAAATTACCTACTTATGAGACTATTGCTGAGCACGATCTTATTGATCGGTATAAGTGCAATGGGTCAGTCCCCCACCTTTGACCCCGAGCATAGCACGGGGAAGCTGTACGAATATGCGGAGTTCGCCACGACCGGAAACAGGGAATTGGATCTGGATGAAATGTTGGCCGACCCCCAACTGCTTTTTTTGCCCTTGGAATCCGATAACCAAAGCGTAGGTTTTACCACCCATTATTATTGGGTACGTTTTAAGCTGCGGAACAGCAGCGACGTGGCACGCGATTATTATCTGGAAACCGCCCGTCCCGTCACCGATGAAGCATTGCTCTACCAGATCGATAGTTCCGGAGTTCGCCAATTCAAGAGCGGCGATCAACTTCCCTTTGCAGAGCGACAGGTGCCCCATAGGTCCACCGTTTTTAAGATCACCCTTCCCCCGCAACGCACAAGCTCCTTTTATGTACGCTTAAAAAGCGATGGGGAGACCATTAACCTTCCCTTGTCCTTATATGATGCCGATTCTTTCTGGCAGCAGAACTATGGCCAACAGCTTTTCTTGGGCATGTTTTACGGATTGCTGCTGTTGGCCGGGATCGTATACCTGTTCTTTTATAGGAGCCTTCTGGAAAGGACTTTTCTTTATTACGGTTTTTATGTGTTTTCCATCGCCCTGCTGCAGGCCTCTTTGGACGGACTCCTATTTCAGTTCGTGTTTCCCGATGGTGGCTATCTGAATGCCAGGATCGTCCTGATCACCGGATTATTGTCCAACGTTTTTCTATTGAAATATTGCGAACATTTTTTGGATATCGAAAAAAGGAACAAATTGTTCCGGCATGCCTACAATGCCATTTATGCCATTATATCGGTGCTGTTCCTTATGTTGTTCATGGGCGAGAAAACCTTGGCATTTGCCTATCCCTTGAGCAACCTCAACGGATTGATAAGCCTTTTATTGATTTTATCCACCGTTTTGGTAATGAGGGTACGGCGTATACCCATCGACCCCTACTTTTCCATAGGTATCTTCTTTTTGGTGGTGGGGTTGCTCGGGTTTGTAATGAACAACCTTAGTTTGCTGCCGAATACCTTTTTGATCCAGAACAGTGCCAAGTTGGGTGCCGGACTTGAAGTGGTTTTCCTGTCCCTGTCCATGACCAATTTGATCCGGAACCTACGGGTGGAAAAGGAACGCTCGCACGAGCTGGCCCTTAAAAAATCGGAAGAGATCAGTGAGCTGAAGAGTAGTTTTATGTCCAATATGAGCCATGAACTTCGCACGCCCTTAAATGCGATCATGGGGGTGGTGGACGAACAGTTGGCGCATAGCGGGAGCCATGGCAACAAGCGGAATTTCGAGATCATAAAATACGCCTCCATAAGTTTGTTGGGGAGCATCAACGATATCCTGGATTTCGAAAAGATCGAAAAAAACCAGCTCACCTTGCGGAACGAAGAGTTCGATCCAAGGGAAGCCTTAAAACAGATAAGTGATAATTGGAAGATCCAAGCGGAAAACAAGGGATTGGGCTATCTCTTTGATATGGACCCCAATTTGCCCAAACGAGTGGAGGGCGATCGGGAACGATTGGTACAGATCGTAAACAATGTGCTCAGCAATGCGGTAAAGTTTACCCGTACCGGAAGTGTGCAGTTTACCCTTACGAGCGCCAAAAACACCGATAACAATTACCGTTTTTCCTTAAGGGTAATGGACACCGGCGTGGGCATCAGCAACGATATGAAGGCCAAGATATATGAGAGTTTTGGCCAGATGCGCTTGGGGGACACACGAAATTTTGGCGGTATCGGATTGGGCCTTAACATAGTAAAACACCTGGTGGAACTCTTTGGGGGGACCATTGCGCTGGACAGTTGGGAAGGAAGGGGAACGGAAGTAAAGATCGACCTGCCCTTTAAGGGAGCCACCGTTAGCAGTGGCGGTCCTACTGGGGACTCCCCACAAACGATACGGATATTGGTGGTAGAGGACAATGCGCTGAACCAAATGGTGATGCGGAAGTTCTTGGGGCGTTGGCCCCATATGAAGTTCGACATAGTGGGCAACGGGTCGGAAGCCATACAGGCTTTAGGGAAAGAAACCTATCATCTGGTGCTTATGGACATCCAAATGCCCATAATGGACGGTTACGAGGCCACCAAGATCATCAGGAGCGGCAAATTGGGGGAACGCTTACGAAAGATCCCCATTATAGCCATTACGGCGGACACCACGGATGCTACCCGAAAAAAGGTGATGGACCTAGGGGTGAACGATTATATGACCAAGCCGATAAGCAGCGGAATTTTATTGGAAAAAATAGATAGTTGCAGCAAGGTGAATCCGGTACGGACCCATTAAAGGGAGCGGTGGGGATTTATTGAAAGGAAAGGGGCGTAAATCCAAAAATTTAAAATTTAATGGATTTTTTGGCCCAAAATGTATACAGTTTTATTATTTTTGCGCAACAATTAAGGGAACCCAGCCAATTATTACCGGGGTTGGGAAACATGTAAAAATGTAAGGTGCTGATTGCAAAAGGATAGGGGCGAAAATCGGGTAACTCCGCTGTCCATCAATAGCAAAAGCCTATTTTCTTAATGTAACATTTTTCGGGATGTAGCGCAGCCCGGTAGCGTACACGCCTGGGGGGCGTGGGGTCGCAGGTTCAAATCCTGTCATCCCGACTTTTAAGGTTTTTAATTCATATCAAAAACCACCAAAATCAACGAAAACACCAGTATTTACTGGTGTTTTCTCTTTTAAAATGAAATAACGCCTTTCAAGTAAAAAGTGAGTTATTTGGGGCAAAAGGTGAGTTATTAGGTGAGTTAAAAAACCAATTTTTGGAACTTTTTAGTAGTGGTTTGATTTTCGTACAGCGAGAAATCGTCTAACCAAAACACTATTAAAATGAGTTTGACAAAATCCTTCGGAGTATCCTTCTTCATCCGACAAAATCCAAACAATGCGGGGTCCGCGTTAATTTATGCCCGGATCACCGTCAACGGAAAACGGGTCGAAATAAGCCTCAAAAAGAGCATTCCACCAAACCTTTGGGATTCCCCCAACAATCGGGTGACCGGCAGTTCAGAAAAAATACGGACCATCAACCGGTATATCGATAAGGTCCACGTCCGTATCATGGACGCATATGACGAGCTGCAAAAGAAAGGGGGACTCATCACCGCCAAGGCCATGAAGGCCCGCTTTACGGGCCAGGACCACGACCAAAAGACATTGTTGGAACTGATCACCTACCATAATGAAACTATGGTCACCGTGCTCAGAAGCGGCACCCTAAAAAATTACTATACCACGGAACGTTATCTTAAAGAGTTCTTGGCTAAAAAACACCAGGGGGACATTTACCTGACCAACCTCAACTATGAATTTGTGATCGACTTTGAAAGGTACCTACGCAAAAAGGGGGGATTAGAGAACAACGGACTCATGAAGCATATGGAGCGCTTCAAGAAAATGTTGAACCTGGCCGCCCAATTGGAGTGGATACAAAAAAATCCTTCGTCCAAATACAAGCTGAGGTTCACAAAAACGGATAGGGACTACTTATCGGAATCCGAACTTTCCATAATCGAGGACCACCAATTTCTAAGGAGCAGCCTCAACACCACCAGGGACATTTTCATATTTGCCTGTTATACCGGACTTTCCTATTCCGATGTCCATAAACTGACGCCCGACAATATCGTCATTGGCATAGATGGCAACCGTTGGATATCCACCAGACGGGAAAAGACCAATATTAGGGTAATGGTCCCGTTGCTGGAGAAAGCCATGGAAATTATAGAAAAGTATAAAGAACGCCCGAGGTGCGATGCTAGTGGAAAACTCTTGCCCGTCTGTTCCAACCAAAAACTCAACCAATATTTACAGGAGATATCGGGCATGTTGGAAATTAAAAAGCACCTCACATTCCATGTGGCACGGCACACCTTTGCCACCACCGTAACCCTGTCCAACGGGGTCCCCATAGAAACCGTATCAAAATTATTGGGCCATTCAAAACTGTCCACTACCCAGATATATGCCAGGGTAGTTGAAAAGAAAATAAGCGAGGATATGGAAAGCCTCAGGAGCAAATTGGGTTCGGGCGGGACAAAACGTACCAATACTGGAAATTAGCGGTATACTGGATGGAAGTGGGTCTACATGTTATTTCTGTACTGTTCTTCGTATGGGTGCATTTCATCGGATAATAATCGACTTTAATCGGTGAAAGTGGGAATTGACTTATATTTAAGGTTCCCCTAATAACAGATAATGATGGGTACCCTATCCGACCCCCTAACCAGTACCAATGATAAATGAAAGATTTTGAAATTCAGCTCCATGATTTTAAAACAAAGTTAAAGGAAATTTATAGATCGACTACCGATATTAAAAAACAGGCCAATATGGCCATTGTCCACTGTAACACTGTGCTTGGCAACCTAAAGAAACAATTGGCCGGCCATCATTTTCACACCCCGGAGGACGAGATCCATTTTTTTAAGAATATAAAATCCTATCCCCTGGGCTATCTGATCTACTTTGCCAAAATAAGGTCTTTTGAACTCAGGATAGCATATGATTCCATAGCTGCCAAGAAAAAGGCCGTGAACAGGGAACTCAAAAGGACCAACAAATTCTTTCAGCAGCACTTTGATTTCTTCCAGTACATCGATCAGGACCTGGACCATCTGGACCAGCTCTATTTCACGCGGGAAAACAACTCAATGTTGTTACTGGCCGAACCGATCATCAGTTTTGTGGATCCACACTTTAATACCTCCCATGACCAGCTTTACGCACGTATCAAGGCCATGCAGTGTTTTACCTCCTATTTGCACAACAGGTATGTGGCGATAGACAGACCTGAGCTGTTCCAGGGAAACCACATCCACAAACGGTCCCGGCTCCATTGGACTTCCTCAAAGGTAGCGCTTACGGAACTCATCTATGCGCTACATTCAAGTAAGGTCCTCAATAATGGCAATACCGATATCAAAGAAATTGCCGAAACCTTCCAAAAAGTCTTCAATTACGATCTGGGCGACTTCTACAAAATTTTCTCCGAGATCAAATCCCGACAGAAGAGCAGGACCAAATTTTTGGACCAGATCACCATCGACCTACTTGACCATATGGACCGATCGGAAAATTAAAGTGAGCCGAAGCATAAGAATCTGAATCAATGGGCACATAGTATCAGGGAAGAATTTGCAATGGAAGGCTTTCCGGGCCTATTTCCAATTTGGGCCAGATCCTTAATTCGCTGATTAATAATTGACCAAAGAATTACTAATAAGCAAAAAGTTTGGAGGTGTGGGTGACCTCCATCTGTAGTGTAGCCGACATGGG
>TARA_R110002020_G_scaffold164412_2_pt1 | contig 72588 bp, 70 predicted proteins | sample TARA_R110002020 | Tara Oceans TARA_R110002020 (sample SAMEA4396489) | marine metagenome | biome: Westerlies Biome; feature: [MES] marine water layer (ENVO:01000295) within the mesopelagic zone...; material: water (ENVO:00002006), including particulate matter (ENVO:01000060) such...
TCCGATAAAGTGCAGGAAATGTTCGGTGAGTGAAAACCGGACTAGAAAACACTAATCGATATTAATGGTATTTAATCGGTAAATCTTACAAGATTAAAGCACCTTAAAGCCACATTCATTCAATAATTGTAGTAATAATCTTAGTAAATTCAGGATGAGATTGGACTAGCAATTCGAATTAAGGCCTTTATTAGATTATCCGTGCATGCCTTCGTTAGTCGAATGAACCAATACAGCACCATTAGGCTATACACTTTTAAATATGGGTCTCAAAAATAATAATGATATTATAAAACTTTTAAGCAGGAAATCCGTAAGTATTTTTGAATAACAAACACTAAAGGATAAAGTATATGTAAAACATACTTTTGGTAAAACTGTCTTACCTTTATAAAGGCAAGATTTTTGTAGTTGTATAATTGTGGCATCACCTAAGTTGGTGCTACCAAGAAAATAGAACATAATAACGTTAAGAAATTTATCTATGAGACTTTTACAGATTACCCTATTTACTATTTTGGGATTTTCCGCAATCAGCTGTCAATCCAAAACCAAATCGGAACAAAAGAAAGAAATTATTGCAGAACTCACCCCCAATGAACTCCAACAATATGAAACGGCCTATTTTGCCAGCGGTTGTTTTTGGTGTGTGGAAGCTATTTTTGAAAGTGTAAAGGGTGTAAAGGAAGTGGTCTCCGGTTATTCTGGCGGCAAAGAAAAAAATCCGACTTACGAGGACGTAGGTTACGGGCGCACTACCCATGCAGAGGCAGTTGAAGTGTACTACGACCCAAAGCTTGTTTCTTTTGAAACCTTGGTAAAAGTATTTTTCGGCTCCCATGATCCCACTACCTTAAACCGGCAGGGTCCGGACAAAGGTGCCCAATACAGATCTATAGCCTTTTATAAAAACGATAGTGAAAAGAAAATAATTAACGACTACATTTCACAACTGCAAAAAGAAAAAGTCTATTCAGCGCCTATAGTTACGGAAGTAAAATCCTTTAAAATTTTTTACGATGCGGAAGACTATCACCAAGATTATGAAAAAAACAATCCCAACAACTCCTATATCTTAAATGTATCGGTACCAAGGTTGAAACGATTTCAAGCTAAATTTCCGGAATTATTAAAAGATCAGGCCCATTAATATATACTATTTCATGGAGTCAATCCTTAGTAGTTACTAACTGTTGTAACAGGAAGAATATTTAGAATTTACAATTAGGCCGACAGCATCAAGTGTGTCGGCCATTTTTTTATGTGCATTTTTAATATAACAATCAGGCCAATTTTAGTGTACTAGGGCAATATTTAATCACTTTTTTATACCTTTCAAGCTAACATTAAAAAAATAGGATTAAAAAAATGAAATTACGACCAAAACTACCATCTACCTTATTCTCCGCTACACTACTAGCTTTCATATTAATAGGTTGTGCAGGAACAGAAAAGGACAACACCCCATGGGTAAATCTCTTTGATGGCAAGACCTTGAACGGTTGGAACCAAAAAGGTGGCGTAGCAAAATATGAAGTAGTTGATGGTACTATTGTTGGAACCACAGTTCACAACACTCCCAACTCCTTTATGACTACCAACGAAATGTACGGTGATTTCATTTTAGAATTGGACTATAAAGTAGATCCCTCCATGAATTCCGGTATCCAGATCAGAAGCAACAGCCTTCCAACATACATGGACGGCCGAGTACATGGCTACCAGGTTGAAATAGACCCATCAGAAAGAGCTTGGAGTGCCGGTATCTTTGACGAAGCTAGAAGAGGCTGGTTAAATACGTTGGACAATAACCCTAAAGCACAACAGGCATTTAAACAAAATGATTGGAACCACTACAGGATCGAAGCCATTGGAGACACTATAAAGACTTGGATCAATGACGTACCTGCTGCCTATCTTATAGATGACAAAACTGCTAATGGCTTTATTGCCCTACAGGTGCATGGGATAGGAAAAGACAAAACAGAAGGAACACAAATTGTTTGGAAAAACGTTAAAATACTTACGGACAACCTGGAAGCCTATTCCAGAAAATCTCCTTTGACCCCCATAAACACCAAGAACAAATTAACCATAGGGGAAGAAAAGGACGACTGGAAATTATTATGGGACGGGGAAACTACCAAAGGTTGGAGAGGTGCCCGTTTGGATGATTTTCCAGAAATAGGCTGGGAAATTAAGGACGGCCTGCTTACTGTATTGGCTTCTGGCGGAGAAGAATCTGCAGCTGGTGGCGATATAGTAACCACCGACCTGTATGGAGATTTTGAATTAAAAGTCGATTTCAAACTTAGCGAAGGGGGCAATAGCGGCATAAAATATTACGTAAATACCGATATTAACAAAGGTCCAGGCTCTTCCATAGGTCTGGAATATCAAATCCTGGACGATGCCCGTCACCCAGATGCCAAACTGGGCAATCATGATGGCAGTAGAACGGTAGCTTCCTTATACGATCTTATACAGGCAGACCCGAACAAACCCATCAACCCTATCGGGGAATGGAATACTGCCCATATCAAATCGATCAACAACCACGTTGAACATTGGTTAAATGGGACCAAAGTTTTGGAATATGAGAGAAAAAGCGATGACTATCGCAAATTGGTATCCGAAAGTAAATACGTAAAATGGCCAAATTTTGGTGAGGGAGATGAAGGACACATCCTTCTTCAAGATCACGGAGATCTGGTAAGTTTCAAAAACATCAAAATTAAAAGAATAAACAAAAGCGAATAAATGAAAACTAGAAGAGATTTTATTAAAAAAACGGCAGCGGGCAGTGCTGCTCTTAGCTTGGGAGGCCTAATAATGCCAAGTATGGGGTACAGTAATATTTTAGGGGCCAACGACAAAATTAATGTTGCGGTAATCGGGGTAAGAAGCAGGGCAAAGGCCCACTTCGTTGCCATAAACCAAGACCCCAATGCCAAAGTACTTTACAGTTGCGATGTGGATGACAAGATCCTGGAGGAACACAATGTTTGGTGCAAGAAAAATATTGGTTATATCCCAAAAGTAGAAAAAGACTTTAGAAAAATTTTGGAAGATAAAAATGTTGATGCCGTTTTCATAGCTACACCGGAACATTGGCATGCCCCTATGGCCATCATGGCCCTACAAGCAGGGAAACATGTTTATGTAGAAAAGCCATGTAGCCACAATCCGCACGAAAATGAGCTCTTGGTTGCCGCCCAAAAGAAATATGGCCTAAAGGTACAAATGGGAAACCAACAGCGTTCCGCCCAAAGTTCCGCATTGGCCGTTAAAGAGATCCGTGAGGGGATTATTGGGGAAGTCTACAAAGGTGAGGCCTATTATTCCAGCAATAGAGGTTCTATTGGAATTGGGAATAAAATAGCGGTTCCAAACACATTGGACTGGGATCTATGGCAGGGACCGGCCCCTAGGGAAGATTACCGAGACAATATTCATCCCTACAACTGGCACTGGTTCCGAACCTGGGGAACAGGGGAAATTCACAACAATGGTACCCATGAAATTGATATATGCCGTTGGGCATTAGGGGTAGACCTTCCTGAAAGTGTAACCTCATTTGGCGGTAAATATACCTTCAAGGATGATTGGGAGTTTGTGGACAACCAACAGGTAACCTATAAATATGCAGATGATAAATTTATTACCTGGACAGGTCATAGCCGTGGACTTATTAAACCGGATCAACCTGGCAGGGGAATTACCATTTATGGTAGCAAGGGAATGATAACCCTTAGCCGAAACGATTACAATCTTTATAATTTGGATGGCAGCCTGATCAAAAAAGTGGAAGAAGGGGTTGAAAGTGAAACCACCAATACCGTGGGTATGGGCGGACTGGATGTAAACCACATCCATAATTTCTTCAGTGCCATTCGTCAGGACACTTCCCTGAATTCCGATATCAATGATGCCAGTATTTCCACCATGCTCTGTCATTTAGGAAATATTGCACAAAATGTAGGCAGGACCATCCATATCAACCCTACCACAGGTAAGGTTAAAGATGATGATGAAGCCATGTCTTACTGGAAAAGGGAATACCAAGATGGCTGGGAGCCAAAATTATAGTTCCGGATTTCAATTATAAAAAGCGGGGGATTTTCTATCAAAAATCCCCCGCTTTATTATTTATTACAGTTCCCTTTACTGTAAAACAACTTCTGTAAACTTGGAATTAATTATGATCGACTTGCCACTAGTCTTGTTTATATGATATCCCTTGTTCAAAGTATTATAGCCGTTCTTTGTTTTTACCATTTGTAATTCCTTTGGATGGATCAATTCTGAATTGCTACCATTTACGGCTATATTAAAGGCTGTTTTGGGCAATACGCACCTAAATTCTGCATTTTGAAGGTTGATATCCAAATCGGTAAAATCTTTGGAAATCGAATTGATGGCCAAGGGACCAAAATTATTTTTTATGAACGCCTTATGCAACAGATTGTCAATGGTAACATCCGAAAAAGTGGCATTTAAGGTCAGGTTTTCAACTTCTTTGATATTTATCTTCTCCGAATAATCGGCCTTAAGCTGACCGTAGTTCCATTTTTGCACACTTACAGGCGAATAGGAAGCATCTATATAGGTCTTGTCTCCATCTATGGTGGTGGCCAACAAGCTGGAATAGGATAAAGTGGCACTCAAGTTCTTAGTGTTTTCGGCCAGAATAACTTCCCCATGTCTTACGTTCATCTTAATCTTGGTTGATTTTGGCAATTTTATTTTAATGGTCTTCTTGACCTTTAAATTTTTATCCCTGCCCTTCTTTATTGAATAGAAAACATTGGGCGCGGTAGGATGCCGTTCCTCTATAAAGACAAATTCTTTGTCCATCCCACCTACCGTATCTATCTTTATGGTAATGGTTTTATTGTCTTTTGCCATTTCCCGCACATGTTTACTGGAAGTTATGGATTTGGCCAATTGCTCTTGTGCATTTTCATGGACTTTCATTCTTTGACTCTGTATTTCCTGCAACTTCTCCAAGCGGTCTTGATGGGCCTGCTCCCTATTCTTCTCCATTTCAATTCTTTTTTTATCGATCTCCGCCCGTTTTAAGTCCATTCGTTTGCTCCATTCTTCCATTTTAATTTCATAATCCTCTCCAAAACCCTTATCAAATTCTTTCTTCCATTCCTTTAAATATGCTTCCCCATCTTTTTTATAAGCTTCATAATCAAATGGCTGTATATTCATTGGAGGAAGTGGGGGCAATTCCATCACTTCCGGAAGCTCTGGCAGTTCAACCAAAGGAGCTATGTTATAGGCTTCCCCTACCCCATTGAATTGTTCCAAAAAATCGATATTGATATCGATATCCTTGGTATTGTAAGTGGTAAACTCCCGGTGTCCCAATGCCGTGCTGATACTTATACTTTTACTGTTTCCTACAATTTTTACAGGTTCCTTTTTAAAGAAGTTGCTAGCCTCCTCCTCTGAAACGTCTTCCAATTCCACAACTGCTACAATATCCACTTGATTCCTGTTCCAAGTTTCAAACTCTATATCAGCATAACTGGTGTTTACTTCCAAAACCACATCCCCGGACACATTAAAGTTCTCATGAAAGGTCTTGGCCCTTTTCTGCCCCCAAATAATACTAGTACCCATCAAAAATATTATACCCGTAATGATGCCTATCCTATTTAATATTGTTTTCATCTGTACCATTTATTTTCTTAATTTAAAATTTTGTCTTCTCAGACACTTGTAATCAAGTTATCATTATCTGCCTCCATGCCCCTGGATTGCAATTCCTTTAACTTGTCCCTTAGTTTGTGAAGCAGCTGTAACCTTAGTTGTAAGTTTTTTATCAGGGCGGTTATGGTCTGGTCATTGGGACCGATCTCGTTTAACTCCGTATTCAACTTTTTATACTCCAAATTCAGTTCCTCCAAGCGCTCCATAAAACTATCGATCAGGGTTTTGTTCCTATCGGATATTTCCAATTGGGACAACTCCAGATTTATACTCACCAGGTAATAATCTTCCACTTTTTTTAAATCTGGGGATAGATCTCCTAAGGAAATCCCCTTGTCCTCAGGGACAGGCTTATTCTTATCAACTATGGTTGTTTTAATAGGCTCTGGATTATTCCAATTCATGAAAACATAGGTTCCTAAGCCAATAAGAATTATTAGGGAGGCAGCAATTTTGTACCAGGGGAAAGATGGTCCCTTGGCAACCGGAAGTTCCATTTCCATTCTTTTCATAAAACGCTGTTCATGCCCATCTTTCATTGACTGATCTATTTCCGTATCGGAATTCTTGAACATTTCTCTAAGATCTTGCGACATACCTACTCGATTTTAATAATTCCTTTAATTGTCCTTTACCCCTTAATAACCTTGTCCTGCAAGCGGTATAACTAATATCCAGTATTTCGGATATTTCGTTGTGATCATAGCCCTCCACCAAAAACAACTGTACCACATATCTATATTTTTCGGGCAATCCTGCTATGGCTTGCATAACCTCCTTTACCGTAACCGTGTCCTCTACGGACCAATCTTCATCTTCGGCAACATGCATATACACTTCATTTAATTCCACAGTTTTAAGTTGCTTGGATTTTAAAAAATCGATACTCTTGTTTACCACTATTTTTTTTAACCAAGCTCCAAAAGTCACTTCTCCCTTATATTGGCCTATTCTCAAGAATGCCTTGATAAACGATTCCTGTACTACATCTTCCGCATCATCTTCATTTTTCAAGAATCGCATGGCAACACAGAACATGCCCTGACAATACTGATTGTACAGTTGTAATTGCGCTTTGCGATCGTTACGTTTACATTGTTCTACAATATCAATCTGAAACATTTTGGCCAGTTTCTGTTGTTGACGGGAGGGTTTGGCAACATTTAAATCATTCCCGATAAATCCCAATTACCTAAAGGACGATAGAATGATGGTAATGTTGCAAAAAATAGTATTTTTATCTTAAATCATAAATAGAACTATCTTGAATCAAGTTACAATAAAAAACAATTTCATTACCCTGACCGTATTGGACTATGGAGCCATCATCCAAAAATTGATAGTAAAAAATAAGAACGGTGTGGACACCAACGTGGTAGTAGGTTATGAAGAACCTGAGAAATATTTATCGGACAACAAGTCACTTGGGGCCTGCATAGGACGATATGCCGGTAGAATTTCCAATAGCGGTTTTCATATCAACAACCTACATTATCCCATTTTTTCGAAGGACGGGGTTCATCTTCACGGCGGACAAAAGGGCTTTGGGAAGAGGTATTGGACCATAGAGCAGGTACAGGATGGGGAGAATCCCTTTGTAAAACTAAGCTACCTAAGTAAGGATATGGAAGAGGGCTATCCAGGAAACCTAAAATCTACGGTGACCTATAAATTGGTAGGGGCATCCTTATTTATTATTCATGAGGCTACCACAGATAAGGCTACACCGGTAAACCTGACCAACCACTCCTATTTTAATCTGGATGGCGCGGAAACCATAGACCATTGGGACCTAAGGTTATCTTGCCCGGAATATTTGGAAACGGATGCCAAACTCCTGCCCACAGGAAAACTAGTTTCAGTTAAAAATACCAAATACGATTTCTTGGAGATGAAAAAAATTGGCCATGTGCGTTTGGATACACCATTTGTAATGGATTCCAGTTTAAAGGAAAAAACTATGCTGGCATCGCAAAAATCGGGACTTTCCATGGAGGTGATTACCAATCAACCTGGTGTTGTGGTCTATACTCCTCTTGCCTTTGCCGCCATCTGTTTTGAAACCCAAAATTTCCCGGACGCTCCCAACCAGCCCCACTTTCCAAATAGCATTTTACAACCTGGAGAAACCTATTACAATGAAAGCGAGTTCAGGTTTAGTTTCGTAAATTAGAAGAATTAACACAAATTAAATCCGAGGGTATGAAATTTCTTAAATGGCTTTTAATAGTTGTAGTTGTGCTTGTTTTGGCCTTCTTTTTGTTTGGAAAATCCTATTTGACGGAACAGACGAAAAAGAATAGCCCAGAACAGACCGCCACTTATGTTAATAATGGAATGGACCTAAGTGTAAATTACAGTAGTCCCTTTAAAAAAGGACGTGTTATTTTTGGAGAATTGGTGCCCTATGATGTGGTATGGAGAACCGGCGCCAATGAACCTACCACTTTTACCAGCGGCAGCGACATTAACATTGGGGGCAAAAATCTGCCCGCCGGTAGCTATTCCTTATGGACCATACCCGGTAAAGAGACCTGGACCATTATTTTCAATAGCGAAATCCCGGAATGGGGAGTTACCATTTTTAGTGGAGGAAAGGAAACAACTAGAAACCCGGAAACAGATGTAGTTCAGATTAGCGTCCCAGTTCAACAATTATCGCAACCCATAGAAAGTCTTTCCATAATCTTTGAAGAAAACGAACAGCTATACCTTAGTCTTGCCTGGGACAAAACCAAAGTAAGCCTCCCCATTAAAAAGTAAATTTGGCCACCAATAAAAACACGGACGGAAATGCTAATTCTAAAACCAAAGCTTTTAGAAAAAAGAATCTGTCCACAGAGGAACTGATACAAGGTATCTTAAACGGCGACATAGCTACCTTGGCCAGGGCAATTACTTTGGTGGAAAGCACCAACACTGAACATTTTCAAAAATCCAACGACATTATAAACCAGTGCCTGCCGTATAGCGGCAGGAGCATACGAATCGGAATAACTGGAGTTCCCGGGGTAGGCAAAAGTACCTTTATCGAAACTTTTGGCTCCTTCCTTACAGCCTTGGGAAAAAAAGTGGCCGTTCTGGCCGTAGATCCATCCAGTACCATTAGCAAGGGAAGTATTTTGGGAGATAAGACGCGTATGCAAGAATTGGTGAAGGATAAGAATGCCTATATCCGTCCCTCCCCTACAGGTCATTCCATGGGAGGGGTTGCAAGAAAAACTCGTGAAACCATAATTCTATGCGAAGCTGCCGGCTTCGATACTATTTTAGTGGAAACAGTCGGGGTGGGTCAAAGCGAAACTGCAGTGCATGGAATGGTAGATTTCTTTTTACTATTGAAATTGGCCGGGGCCGGCGATGAACTTCAGGGCATTAAAAGGGGCATTATGGAAATGGCCGATGCTATTGTAATTAATAAAGCGGATGGCAATAATATTGAACGTGCCAACTTGGCCAAGGTTGAATTTACTAAAGCACTACACCTCTTTCCTGCAAAAGAAAATGGTTGGACCCCGAAAATCCTGAGCTGTTCTGCCATTCAAAAAACGGGAATATCGGAAATATGGGAAGTTATTAAAGCCTATACAGACGATAAACCTGGCCAAGAGGGAATCATCGCAAAACGGAGAACACAAAACAAATTCTGGCTACTGCAGACCATTGAAGACCAGCTAAAGCAACAGTTTTATGAAAATAAAAACATAAAAAACCAGCTTGATCAAATGATAAAATTGGTTGTTGATGGTAAAATCTCCCCGTTCAACGCCGCTGAAAAGCTATTGAGCCTGGCCAAGGGAACTTAAATTTTGATTATATCCCTTAAAGGGTCTTTACAAAATAAATAGGCCTCCATCGCAATAAATATAAGGAACCTATTCTAATTGCACCTCTACAATAAGTTGTGCGGCCCAATGCCACACAGGTTGACAAAGTTGATTATCTTTGGCCCTAAATTTTAGATACAAAAGCACTTATCCTTACATATAATGAATTACGAATTCACCATAATTATACCTGTCTACAATGAAGAAGATAATTTGGAACGTGTTGAAAAGGAACTTAAGGACTATTTGAACATTTGCACAAAAAAGGCCAAAGTGTTGTTCGTAAATGATGGTTCAAAAGATAAGAGCCAGCAATTGATAGAATCTATATGTCAGAGAAACGAAGCTTTTAGTTTTGTAAAATTTGCACAAAATAAAGGCTTAAGTGCGGCTATCAAAGCCGGATTTGACTATACGGATACCCCCTTGGTAGGTTATATAGACTCCGACCTACAGACCTCCCCCGAAGATTTTAACCTTCTCTTGGAACATATAGATCAATACGATCTGGTAACCGGAGTTAGGGCAGACAGAAAGGATTCCTTTGTTAAGAATACTTCTTCCGCAATAGCCAATGGAATACGCCGTGCTTTTACACATGACGGAATGGACGATACAGGCTGTCCGTTGAAGGTAATAAAAACGGATTTTGCCAAAAGAATACCTATGTTCAAAGGTCTACATAGATTTTTACCCGCCATGATCCTACTACAAAATGGAAGTATTGTTCAAATACCAGTTCGTCATTTTCCACGTATGGCCGGAACTGCAAAGTTTGGTCTTTGGAACAGGTTATTGGGACCACTAATGGATTGTTTTGCTTATTTGTGGATGAAGAAAAAATATATAAACTATCAAGTAGATAAAATAGGGTAAATGGCAGATTGGATGGTTTATGCAATTGGCTTTATTGCCCAAATTCTATTTTCTAGTAGAATGGTGGTGCAATGGGTGATATCGGAAAAGAACAAAAAAGTACTTACCCCCAGACTTTTCTGGCAATTGAGTTTATTGGCTTCATTTCTATTATTCGTTTACGGATGGCTCCGTGACGATTTTGCCATTATGTTGGGACAGGCCATTACCTATTTTATCTATATCCGCAACATCCAGTTACAAGGTGAGTGGACCAAATTGCCCCGGGCCTTTAGGGCCTTTCTATGGGTTTTTCCTGTGATCATTATTGTTTATGGATACAATAACAACGCCTACGACCTAAGGCAATTCTTTAACAACGAAAACATTCCTATCTGGTTGCTTTTATTGGGTAGTATCGCACAGGTAATTTTTACCTTTCGGTTCGTATACCAATGGATATATTCCGAGAAAAAGAAAACCTCCAGTCTTCCCTTCGGATTTTGGTTACTAAGTTTAATCGGGGCCTCCTTAATTCTTACCTACGCCATTTTCAGGAAAGACCCTGTCCTATTTGCCGGCCATTCCCTGGGCATGATTGTATATTTAAGAAATCTGTTTATCCTTAAAAATGAAGAGCATGACGTGGTTGAAAAATAATCCTATTGCGCTGATCTTGCTAGCGGGAATCTCCATTTTTCTATTTCATCTGAATGTTATTCCAGTTACTATCATGGAGGCCAGGAATTTCATAACGGCACGGGAAATGATTACGGATGGCAATTGGTTGCTGACCACAATGAACGACCTTCCAAGATATGAGAAACCCCCCTTACCAAGTTGGATTACAGCCCTCTTTGGATTTATTTTTGGTTTGGAAAATGTAGCTACTCTTAGACTACCTACTATGTTGATGGGCATATTCTTAGGGTATATGGGGTATCTTTTTTCCTTAAAAATAATTGACAGTAAATTACAAGCACTTATAAATGCCCTCATTTTATTAAGTTCATTCTATATCATTGTAATTACTGTTGAAGCACCTTGGGATATATACACCCACGGATTTATGTTGACCGGCATCTATTTTTTATATAGCTTTTTCAATCTGGCAGGCGACAAATGGAAGAACAGTCTACTTGCCGGACTCTTTATAGGTCTATCCTTTATGAGCAAAGGACCTGTTTCACTATATGCTCTCCTTCTGCCTTTTCTCTTGGCCTATGGCTTTGTATATAAATATAAGGGCTTTGGAGTTGACAGGAAATTTATCCCCTTGGCTGTTATGATTATCATGGCAATGATTATTGGCCTATGGTGGTTCCTTTATGTGCGCCTGGCCGATCCCAATGCATTTTTGGCAATAACCAAAAAAGAAACGGCCAATTGGTCCAGCTACAATGTACGCCCCTTTTATTATTATTGGAGCTTTTTTGTACAAAGCGGAGTATGGACCATTCCAGCCCTAATGAGTCTAATGTATCCCTATCTAAAAAATAAGGTAATTGATAAAAAGGCATACCGACTTACATTTCTATGGACTATTTTTTCGGTAATTCTACTTTCTATCATCCCAGAAAAAAAAGCGAGATACCTTGTGCCCGTTTTAATTCCCCTGGCCCTCAACACCGGTTTTTATTTGGAATATATCATTAACCATTTTAGAAGTACCCTGACCCCAAAAGAAAAAATACCGGTATATTTTCATTTTTCCTTAATAGGACTTATTGGTATAGCTTATCCCTTTATTGGTTTTTTTATACTTAAGGATGGTTTAAACGGCCTATGGGGCTACTATGCGTTGTCATCGCTTGCACTCTTTGCTATTGGTGTATTGCTTTTTGTACAACTAAAAAAGCAACAGCTTTTTGGCTGCTTTTTACTAACTATAGCCTTGGTTGCCGCTATAAAATTATTGGCGATGCCACTCTCAGGAGCTATGGAAAAAAATGCTCAGTACAAAAGTATATCCCAATTAAGGCAAGACATGCAGGAAGAAGGATTAAAAACTTATTGTTTTGGTGAAATTGCCCCGGAAATGATTTGGGATTATGGCTCCGCAATTCCTGTACTTAAAGGGGAAGAAGAAATTTTAATTCCCGACGGGGAAAAATTTGCTGTATTGGTAATTCCCTCTGATGAAAATGAATTTAAACGTATCTTTGACCCCGAATATAGCTATACGTTAAATACCGTGTACGATTTAAACTATAATGCCGACCCAGGAACCAAAGGTCATAAGAACCGTTTGATAAGTAATTTGTATATAGTTCAAAAACGATGATGAATATCTTTTCCAAAATTGAAAAAATAGCATACAGTATTTTATTGGCAATTGTTCTGTTTGGTCTTATTTTAGGCCTCTGGGACGACATTTATTTTGATGTTAACTATGCCCAGGAAGACGGACCGGTTGAATGGGGTACGGCCATTATGCTATTTGGCATTTTTGCGCTTTCCCTATACCACTTATTAACTTTGTGGAACACCAAAAAAATATTATGGAAAGTGGGGACCTTTCTTTTTGTGGTCTTATTCCTTTTTGCCGCAGGTGAAGAAATCTCGTGGGGACAGCGAATCTTCGGAGTGGAATCCAGCGAGTTTTTTATAGAAAACAACGCCCAGGGCGAAACCAACTTACACAATTTGGTGGTAGGTGAAAAGAAAATAAACAAAATTATCTTTAGCCAATTGTTGTTCCTAGTGATGTTTCTTTACCTATTAATTACCCCTATCCTCTTTAGAAAATTTAGTTGGTTTAAGGATTTGGCCAACAAATTTGCGGTGCCCATTGTAAAATGGCATCATACCATCGCCTTTATAGTGGTTACCGTTTTAGTTGCCCTTAATCCGGCCAGCCGAAAATGGGAAGTGTACGAACTGGCTTTTGGAGCAATATTTTTCTTGATTTTCCTAGGCCCCCTGAACAAAGAAATCTTTGAACCGGAACAGCCCAAATAAGATGGGGCTTAAGCGTTGAACTAAACAGAAATAGGGGCTGGTGTCAAGGATTGTATTTGGAAACGGCCTTTAAAAAAAGCTGTAGAAATAATCCTCCCAAAAAAGTACCAATAATTGTTCCCGTCAGCACGTCCAACGGAAAATGGACCCCTATATATATCCGGCTATAGGCGACCACTGATGCCCACACTAATAGAAACAGTCCAATATACTTATACTTTGTTCGTAATAAAAAAGTAAAGAAAATGGCTACGGCAAAGGAATTGGCGGCATGGGCAGAGAAATAGCCGAATTTTCCACCACAGGAACTTTTTACCAAACGCATCAATCCGTTGATCTCATTATCATGGCAGGGCCTCAACCGCTGTACACCATACTTGAAAAAATTGGCCAATTGGTCCGTTACCAAAATGAGTACTGCAATAGCCACAAGGGTCATTAAAAGTCGCTTTAGGCCAAAAGCCCTATAGGTAAAAAAAGCTAAAAGGGCATAAAGGGGAATGGAACTCCATTTGTTGGTCATAAAAAGCCAAAAACCGTCCCACTTGGCACTGCCCAAGTTATTCAGGAACAAGAACAATTCCTTGTCGTAATGTACCAGCTGGTCCAACATATGCTAATCTTCGTAACGGGAAATTTCCCGGTCATAGAAAGCCGTAGCTTGTTCAATTAAATTTTCGGCTTCGGCCTCCAGCTCCTTTTCATCCTCCTGAGTAAAATCCTCCAACCACTCTACCTCATCGTTCTCCAGATTGATAATAAATCTAGGGTATTCAGTATGTACCACGAAAATGGCCGTTGGGTAATCCGTATTGTCGCCTAATAAAAATTTTGGGAATTCCATAAATCAACTTTTTATTTAAATATCAATATCCCCAAAACTTTTCTGTGGTCGGGGATAACGACTTGCTTTCAAATCAATCAATCTCCAGTAAAGCCTTTTGGGCAATTAATTTTTTGGTCAAATAATTAAATCGAATATACAACATTATAGCAGATGCCGTTAGACCGGACAACAAGCCGATCCATATCCCTGTACTCTCCAATGGCGTATAAAGGCCCAGATAAAAACTAATAGGAAAGCCTATTATCCAATAGGCAATAAAGGTAATCATAGTGGGAATCCTAACGTCCTGAAGCCCCCTTAGCGCTCCCAATACCACAACCTGTAGACCATCTGAAATTTGGAATACGGCCGCAACCAATATTAGTTCTGCCGCAATCTTGATTACTTCCATGTTATCTACCAAATTGGTAGCATCCCCAAGATCCAGATAAATTGTTGGTAGAAAATCGTTCAAAACAACAAAAGACACTGCAAAAACCACTTCCAATATGAAGGTGAGCAGAAAAATAGATTGTGCAATACGCCTTAATTCCTTAAAATCCATCAATCCCTTTTGGTTTCCTACACGGATCATGGCCGCAACACCCAGCCCCATTCCTACCATAAAGGTCATACTGCTAAGGTTTAACGCAATCTGGTTGGCCGCTTGCGAATTCTTGCCCAAAACACCACTTAACCAAACTGCAGCAGTAAAAATGGCCACTTCAAAAAACATCTGCAAGGCCGAGGGAAAACCGAGGTCTATGATTTTCTTCATGACCTTTTTCTCTATAATTGCAAAATTGAATCCAGTAACATAATCGTGAAATTTCTTTTTATTCTTGAGTAACACCCATAGAAAAATGACCATTATGATTCGGGAAATCAATGTACCCCAGGCCGCCCCCACAATTCCCATTTTCGGAAAACCCCAGGAACCGAAAATTAGCAGATAGTTCAAAAGTATATTTACAAAATTGGCAATTACTGTTGCATACATGGGATACTTGGTCTGGGACAATCCTTCAGAAAACTGCTTAAAAGCCTGAAATATAATTAGTGGAACCAGAGAAAATGCCACTAAGTCCAAATATGGCATTGCCAACTCCACCACTTCTGGAGGTTGCTTCATGAGATACATGAGCGGCTTGGCCAATAGAATTATCCCAAAAAGAGAAATTCCCATTAGTGTACATAATAACAGGCCGTGTTTAAGAGCACTTTTTCCATCCCCAACATTGCCTGCCCCATCTGCCTCTGCCACTAAAGGAGTAATGGCCGTAGAAAATCCTATCCCTAAGGACATGGCTATAAAAACAAAACTGTTGCCCAAGGAGACCGCAGCCAATTCTGCAGTACCCAATTGCCCTACCATAATATTGTCCGCAAATTGTACGAAAGAATGTCCTAGCATTCCTAGAATTACAGGAAACGAAAGGGATAGATTGTAACGAAACTCCTTTGTATATTTATGTAACAACACTCTTTAATTTGAAGGGGCAAATATAAGGGTTAGCTTTGGTTTTAGATTAAGGATTTTTCTAATTTAAACCATCGTTGTCAAAACCGACCTGTTTGGGAGTAGAGTAAATTGGGGGTATATTCATAAATATATAAAAGTACATTAATCACCTTTTCTACTTTGTTATATTTTTAATTTTCCGACCTTACATTTTTGACTATGGGTGCATGAAAAGTATTTTAAGATGCAAAATAAATATCCTATATTTAAAAAATATCAGTCAATATAGGGCAAATAGGGCATATCGTTAGGTTTTTAATACGACTTGCGAAGGAGTTTTACTACTCCTTAAGGCCATTTCCTGTATAGACCTACAAGAGGTTATACAAAAACCCCAAAATGGAAGAACTCGAAAAGTCTACAAAAAAAAGATACCTTCTTTTTATTGCCACTATTGTTCTAATAATAATTGCTGCGGTCTTATTCTTCCAGAGTAGGATCAACAATCTAATTTCGGATGTAAACATCATCAATATTTCTGGAAAACAACGTATGCTAAGTCAACGTATATCTAAACAGGTGTTTTCTTTTGACTTGGACCAGAGCGATACAGCCAATAGTATTTATCTCGATAGTCTTAGCGCTTTAATCACGGAATGGCAGAACAATCAGGACTTCCTTATTTTGGCCAACAAACAGGTCAAGAATTCTGAAAGAATAGATTCCCTATTCGCTGCAGCGCAACCCAAGACCACAGAATTATTGAACGCTGCCCTTCAAATCCTAAACAATCCATGGAACCCTGAGGTACTGAAAATCAATACCAACACCATAAAGGAAGTGGAATCTTCTGTTTTGACCAGTACGGACAATATAGTATCGGAATATCAAAACATAGCGGGAAAAAACCTGAACAATCTTTACAGCATAACTTACTACATCGCAATAATCGTTGCTCTGGTAATCATTGGTCAATTTACCTTCTTTTTATTGCCCCTAATAAAGAAACTTAGAAAAAAATCCCAATCGCTCCATCTTGCCAATGAGGAATTAGCAAATTCCAATAGGGCAATACAGGAAAAAATGGAGCAAGTAAAGACCTTACAAGCGGATTTGCAGCTTAAGGAGGAGTACAATAAAATATTTATAGACCAAGCACCCAACGCCATGGCCATGTTTAACGATGAGATGAAATTTCTAGCGGCATCGGATAGATGGCGAAACGACTACAACCTGGTTGATCAAGATATTACAGGAAAATCCCTTTATGAGGTATTTCCAGAAATAGATGAACATTGGAAAAAAATTCATAATAAGTGCCTCACCGGCTCCGTTCACCATGAGGATGAAACAGTATTTAGATGGCCCGATGGTAGGGTGCAATGGCTTAGCTTTGACATTAGGCCTTGGTATATTTCCCCAAATAAAATAGGAGGACTGCTAATTTATACATTAGACATCACAGCCCTTAAAGAGAAGGAAAATGAAAAACTCAGAATTGAGGAAATCTTGGACAAAACCAACCAAGTAGCCCGTATTGGCACTTGGGAAGTTGATCTTATTAACAACAAAATTATCTGGAGCACTGTAACCTGTGAAATACATGAAGTGCCACATGATTATGAACCAAACCTTGAAACTGCAATTAACTTTTTCAAGGAAGGACCAAGCAGGGAGAAGATTCAAAATGTGGTAAACAACGCTATTGAAAATGGAATCCCTTATGATGTGGAGGTAGAATTGATAACTGCCAAAGGAAAAAGCCGTTGGGCACGGGCCATTGGACAGGCGGAAATGGTCAACGGCCAGTGCGTAAGACTTTACGGTGTTTTCCATGACATCAACAACATAAAAGTTTCGCAGAATGCCCTAAACAAGGCCAATGAAGAATTAAGGGCCATTTTTGATGCAGGTCCAATTTCTATAATTGGAACAGATATGAATGGCATAATAACCCATTTTAACCAAGGAGCTGAGACCTTGTTGCAGTATTCCGCCACTGAAATGATCGGTAAAAAAACACCGGAAATTCTTCATCTCCGTGAGGAGGTAGAACAGCATGGAAAGGTACTATCAGATCTTTTTGGAATAACGATCAGCGGTTTCGATGTTTTTGTTGAACATGCAAGGAGGGATAGTTTTGAATCCATGGAGTGGACCTACATACGGAAAGATGGTTCACAATTCCCCGTACAGTTGATTACCACCGCAATTAAAGATGAAAATGGAAAAATTAATGGATTCTTAGGAGTTGCCACGGACATAACCGAAACGGTGTACAATCGTAAAAAAATAATTGAAACGAAAGAAAATCTAGAAGCCTTAACCAAAAAACTAAAAAACCAAAACCGACAATTGGCAGATTTTGCCCATATAACTTCCCACAATTTAAGGTCGCCAGTAGGTAACCTTCAAACTTTATCCAGATTCTACAAAGAAGCCAAAAGTGAGCAGGAACGTAGCGAATTATTTGAAAAATTCGAAATAGTAATAGACCATCTTTCTTCTACCTTGAATACTATGGTTGAAGTAATCCAGACTACGGATGACAGTACCAAGGCAACCCAGGAATTATCATTCGAAGAAACACTTAACAAAACCCAAGAAATCATCTCTAGTCAGATATCCCAATCCGGGGCCATAATTAAAAGTGATTTCTCCAAGGCAGCTACCGTAATATATAATGACATATATCTTGACAGCATTTTTCTTAATTTAATTTCCAATGCCATCAAATACAAATCCCAGGATAGGGTTCCAGAAATTTACTTGGAATCCAAAATTGAAGATGGTAAAACAATATTGAGCATTAGTGATAATGGGTTGGGTATAAATATGGAAAGGCACGGTCATAAATTATTTGGGCTCAACAAGGTATTCCACAGTCATCCCGAAGCTAAGGGGGTTGGACTTTATATGACCAAAATACAGATCGAAGCCATGGGAGGTTCTATTTCGGCTTCTAGTAAAGTGGGGGTAGGAACCACATTTACTGTAATATTCTAATAGCACCAACAATTCAAATTTAGTAGGGGCGAAACTGGGTTACTAATACCGGATCCATTTATCGAGTGGCAGAGTAAGCCGTCCATGAAATTTAAATGGTTTTGGCTTCCTCCCAAAAAACATCCATTTCAGATAGGGTCATATCCTTTAAGGCTTTGCCCTGTTCCTTGGCCTTGTTTTCCAAATATTGAAATCGCTTAATAAACTTCTTATTGGTACGCTCAAGGGCGTTTTCGGGATTAATATTTAAAAATCGGGCATAATTTACCATAGAAAATAGAACATCCCCAAACTCGGACTCCATAGCGTCCATATTTCCTTGTTTAACCTCATCTTGGAATTCTTCCAGTTCTTCCTGTACTTTTTCCCATACCTGCTCGGGTTTTTCCCAGTCGAACCCTACCCCTGCCACCTTATCCTGTATACGGTTGGCCTTTACAAGGGCCGGTAAACCATTGGGAACACCTTCCAAAACACTTATTTTACCCTCCTTTAATTTTATTTTTTCCCAATTCTGCTTTACCTCCTCTTCATTTTCTACCACTACATCCCCATAAATATGCGGGTGTCTATTAATGAGCTTTTCACAGATATCATTGGCAACGTCCGCTATATCAAAATGCTTTGTTTCACTTCCAATTTTAGCGTAAAAAACTATATGCAACAGAACATCGCCCAATTCCTTTTTAATTTCCTCCAAATCATTGTCCAGAATTGCGTCTCCCAATTCATAGGTTTCCTCAATGGTCAAATGCCGTAGTGTTTGCATGGTCTGCTTTTTGTCCCACGGACATTGTGCCCTTAATTCATCCATTATAGTAAGAAGGCGATCAAAGGCTTGTAATTGGGATTCCCTAGAATTCATAAAATTTACTTTTCAACAAAAATACAAAGACCGCGTGGTTTCAACTGTCGTATGTTTAGAGTTTTTTAGTTAACTTTATTTCCTTGCATATCTCACCACACTATTATGACCAATAAAATAATTGTTTTTCCTATGGCCTTGATTGGCTTGGTTATCCTTGCATGGGGAATCCAACAGGATTTGGGAGTATTCCAAGGCCATGGTGATATTGGTGAAGTAAAATATAAAGGCTCTATAAAATTCGATCCTTTGGACAGCACTTATACTATTTCGGCAAGTGGAACAAATATGTGGTTCAACAATGACCAACTGCATTATGTTTGGAGAAAGATGTCCGGAGATGTTGCCATTGAAGCGGATATTGAGTTGTTGGGCAAGGGTGTGGACCCACACCGAAAAGCCTGTCTAATTATCCGCCAAAGTCTGGAACCCGGATCAGCTTATGCAGATGTAGCCGTTCATGGCGACGGTATGGCTGCCATACAATACAGGGAAGTGGATGGGGATATAACCCGGGAGCTTCAATCCAATATTAAATTTCCCAAAAGAGCACGGATCGACAAGGTAGGCGACTATCTCTTTATGTCCTTATCCACAGGGAATGGGGCATTAAAATCCTCTGGAGGAGCCATAAAAGTGCCATTTAAAGCTCCTTTTTATATTGGCCTTGGCGTTTGCTCCCATAACAATGAAGTCGTGGAAACCGCAAAATTCTCTAATGTACAAATAGAGAAACTGAAAGCAATCCCTGATTCCACTAAAGCATTGGAAAGTACTCTGGAAATTATTCCAATAGCCACTCTGGACAGAAAAGTAATCCTCCAATCGCAAAAACGTTTGGATGCGCCAAATTGGACTACCGATGGAAGAAACTTGATCTATAACAGTAAGGGACTACTTTACCAAATACCAGTTGAAGGAGGTGAACCCAGTTTAATTCCGACAGACTTTGCGAAAAAAATAAACAATGACCACGGCATTTCACCTGACGGTAAGATGTTGGTTATAAGTGACCAGACCGAAACAGAAAAGTCTTTGATCTATACGTTACCCATTGAAGGTGGAGTACCAAAAAAAATAACGCCCAATGGTCCCTCCTATTGGCATGGATGGTCTCCAGATGGCAAAACTTTGGCCTATTGTGCAGCGCGAAATGGCAATTATGACGTTTACTCCATTCCCGTTACCGGAGGGGAGGAAACCAGATTGACTTCCACAGCCGGCCTGGATGACGGACCCGATTACTCGCCTGACGGGAAATACATTTATTTTAATTCTGACCGTAGCGGGACAATGCAGATCTGGCGCATGAAGCCAGATGGAAGCGAACAGGAACAAATTACAACGGATAATTACAACGATTGGTTTGCCCACCCCTCTCCAGATGGCAAATGGTTGGCCTATATATCCTTTGATCCCGAGGTTCCCGCAAATTTGCACCCCACCAACAAAGACGTCATGCTCCGATTACTGAATCTTGAAACCAACGAAACAAAGATAATTGCCAAATTATTTGGTGGACAAGGGTCTATGAATGTACCTTCTTGGTCACCCGATAGTAGCCGTTTGGCATTCGTTAGCTATCGCCTAAAATAATATTAATACAGTTGAAACAGAAATAATCAAAAAACCGAAAAATGTGCTTAAAAATTAAAATGACCCTGAAAAAAATAGTCTCTTCGTCCCTACTCCTCATGACTGTTGGTCTTCTACCAGCTCAGCACGTACTGGAAAAGGCCAATACGTTTTTAAATAGTTTGTCCGACGAAATAAAAGCCAAAACCCTATTTACTTTAGATGATTCAGAACGCTTTAATATGAATTACGTACCCATTCCAAGGGAAGGGGCCACATTCCATGATTTTAACGAGACACAAAAAAAGGCAGCACTCGACCTATTAAGGGCTTCCTTGAGTGAGGAAGGCTTTCGCAAGTCCCAGGAAATTATGGAACTGGAAAAAGTATTGAGAATTATTGAAAATGATGATAACGATAAAATGCCTGACGGTAGGCCAAGGCGCGACCCCTTAAATTATCACTTTTGTATTTTTGGCAATCCATCCAAGGACCAACCTTGGGGATGGCGATTTGAAGGACACCACCTCTCCTTAAATTTTACTTCTACCGAAGGTATCATAAGCTCCTCTACCCCTACTTTTTTTGGGACCAACCCTGGCATTGTAAGAAGTACCGAATACAAGGGCAAGGAAGTATTGAAAAAAGAAGCCCAATTAAGTTTTTCCCTTCTTCACTCCATGACCCCGGAACAATTAAAAACAGTAGTATTTACAGATGTTGCCCCAAATGATATCATCACCACAACCAAAAGAAAGGTAGAGCAACTAGAGTCTTTGGGAATACCATATACGGACCTTTCCCAAAACCAAAAGAAGATTTTCATGGAACTTCTGGACCTGTACATCAATAATTACGAACATGGATTTGCCGCCGGATTTCGAGACAAAATAAATAAGGCGGGAATAGACAACTTAAAATTTGCCTGGGCCGGAAGTCAACATCCCGGTAAAGGGCATTACTTCCGTATTCAAGGCCCTAGCTTACTCATAGAATATGATAACACCCAAAACAATGCCAACCATGTACACACCGTTGTAAGGGATCTGACCAATGATTACGGGGAAGACGTTCTAAAGGCCCACTATGAAAAAGAACACCAACATTGATTGATAAAATATAGGCCTTAACCCATACCTATAATTATTCCCAATTAGTTCTAAGAATAAAATTTATTAGATGAAAAAAGTTTTAAATGTATTTTTAACAATACCGATTTTGTTCTCCTTGTCCTGCAAATCACTGCAGACTCCTTTGATTGCCGAGGATGCTAAAGTCCGTTTGGTTGCCACAGATTATTTTTTTACCGAAGGGCCGGCAGTAGCCCCCAACGGGGATGTATATTTTACGGACCAACCCAACGACCGTATTATAAAGTGGTCTGACAAGGATAAAGCCGTATCCGTATATATGGAGCCTTCTGGAAGATCTAACGGCCTCTACTTTGACCACCAAGGAAATCTATTGGCTTGTGCAGATGATAAAAATCAACTTTGGAAAATAGATTCCCAAAAAAACATTACTGTCTTGATCGATGATTTTGAAGGCAAAAAATTAAACGGTCCCAACGATCTTTGGGTCGACCCCAAGGGCGGTATCTATTTTACCGACCCTTTCTACAAACGACCATACTGGACAAGAACTGAACAGGAGATAGAACAACAGCGCGTTTACTATCTTACTCCAGATCATCAGGATATAATCATTGTAGGTGAAGATTTTGTGAAGCCCAATGGCATCATAGGTAATAAGAAAGGTACGCTTTTATACATTGCGGATATTGGAGATAAAAAGACCTATTCCTATACCATAAACCCAGATGCCAGCCTAAGCAACAAGACCCTTTTTGCCAATATGGGCTCCGATGGCATGACCATGGACAACCGGGGGAACGTATATCTGACAGGGAACGGGGTGACCGTTTTTAATTCCAAAGGGGAACAAATATCGCATATTCCTATTGACCAGAAGTGGACGGCCAACGTAACCTTTGGAGGCAAAGACCAAAAAACCCTATTTATTACCGCCATGACCTCCTTGTACACTCTAAAAATGAATGTAAAGGGGATTAGATAGAACATTATTATATTTAAGTATTTGCAGCAAGTTTACAACTTATACTCTTAAATCCCTGTTTGCAAATGCTTTCATTTAAGCAGCCTCCTATTATTATTGACATTTGGAAAAACAATTAAGATAAACTATTATGAAAAAAGGAATGATTAAAGTAAGCGTTTTGTATCCTAACGGAGAAGGCAAAAATTTTGATATGGATTATTATTGCAATCAACATGTACAACTGGTTGGGGAATTATTAGGGGATTCTGTAAAGGCCGCAACTGTAGAAAAAGGACTTGGAGGAGCCATTCCTGGATCACCTGCAACTTATGCAGCTATGGGCAATTTATATTTTGCATCTATGGATTCTTTTCAGAATTCCTTCGGCCCGAATGCAGAAAAAATTATGGGCGATCTTCCCAATTTTACAAACATTGAACCTGTTGTTCAGATTAGTGAAGTAATGATATGAAAAGTTAGGATGGTGTGCCGCCCTAATTTACCAAATCGAACATACGGCTATATTTAACAATAATGCTATTGTTTAAGGGATCGCCCTCCCGTACATTGTAATTATAGACCACAAATAGCCCTGTATTGGCACGCTGTAACCAGCCCAATCGCAAATTTACCGCCCAAAGCTCGTTGGCCGAATTGTTCTGCACCAAACTCTGTACATATAAATTGGGTCTAAAGGAATATGTCATTTGACTACGGAAAATATTCGCGGTAAAATCGCCGACCGGCAATTGATAATTGTTATAGAGATATATAAAATCAGAATTGAACTTATCCCCCAATCGCACACTCAAGGTGGCACTTTGTTGGTATCTTTTACCCCCAAAAGAACCACCGATCACTGAACGAATATTTACAGAAACGGGATTACTTTTATTGGTAAAGAAAACCAATTGGGATTCCGAGTGCCTATAGGTACCGGGCAATACGGTGACCCCATCTGAAATTTCAAAAGGATCCAAAACCCCCTCTGTGGTAAGGTTTAGACCAGTATGGATTTCCATCCCACTTTTAAACTCCCAATGGTTATCAATATGCGTATAGCTAGTTTCTTGGAAGCCTTCAAAATTCCAAAAACTATTGTAGGAAATATGAGGCCTTAATTCCAAGATAACAGAGTTTTCATTTTTTGGCCTGTAGTGATATAAAATCCGAGCTTCCGGCTTTCTGAAGGCAGATCGCTGTAAAAATCCGACTTCTGGATTAAAACCTTCCCCAACTTCCGTATACCCCCCTCCTATTTCCCAACTGTTCCAAATATAGTCGGTTTTAAGCCGGAAAGAATGTTCATTTATGGTATCCATTGGCCCATTGGTACGGGCATAAAAACCGGTCATTCTGGCCTTACGGCCCAAACCCAATTTTCCATCGAGGGCTATGGTACTGTTAAAGTCATCATCGACACCTATCCCTGAACGATTGATAAACGCCGCCCCCAAGGCGGAACGCCCTTTGAATTCATGGTTAACGCGAGCTACCGTAAAATTATTCTTCTGAATTCCCACATCCTCAACCTCATCGGTAAACATGGTTAAAAGTCCAACATTGGTTCGGTCCAATTTCCCGGATAATCTGGCCCCTCCAATTATGGGCACTATGTTTCCATCGTCCCCTATCCCGATACGTCTACTAAAAAACAGATCTACTTCCCCAGGACTCCCCACACTGAACAAGCCTGCATTCTCCAAAAAAAACGGTCGCTTCTCTGGAAAAAACAAATTAAAACGATCCAGATTTACCTGTTGCTCATCTACCTCCACCTGGGCAAAATCGGTGTTATAGGTAAGGTCCAAGGTAAGGCTAGGGGTAATACTAAACTTTATATCCCCACCCACCTCAGGGGTAAATTTTGCCTTCGGATCATTGGCTTCAAAATCTTTGGCCAATTGTCCCAGCACATAGGGAATAACCTTTAAATTTCTAGGAGTTTTAAGATTTAGGCCCGTAAGGGTGCCGGCCAAGGAAAGTCTATTTAAGTTAAACCCTATGGGCATGGGCGACCAATAAACAATTTCATTGGTCTTCCTTATATTTCTGCGAAAATTAATGCCCCAATCCTTGCCTGGCTGAAATCTTATGGTACGCAATGGAATGGCAAATTCCGCACTCCATCCTTCGTCGTGCACTGAAGTCCTAACCTTCCACGACCCATCCCAATTTAAATTAAAACCACCTATGGTCCCGCCTTGTTGCCTATTTGTATTTTGGTTGCCCTGACCTTCGTTATCTACCTGGGCATCATATTCCACTCCTAGGGAATTGGTTCCAAAAATAAAGCCGTTCTGATTATCCTTGTAAGTATCCACTATAAAAAGAAATGCATCGGTATTATCCAACAAAGCATCCCTTCTGGCATCGGAAACTACAAGCCCATCAGGATCCGAATCATAACAGACTACTGCCAAATAAAAAGTGTGTTCCGTGTAGGCAATTCTTATCTCCGTGCGTTCGCTGGCCATTTGTCCGTAATTGGGTTGACTTTGTAATAAGCCCCCAAAGGGTTTTATCTTTTGCCAAACTTCATCTTTTAAAATATTCCCATCGATCAAAGGATCGGTTTCAATGGGAACTGCAACAGCGGTTGGTCGTATTTGGGTGTCATTATCTAAAACTGGCGTTTGGGAAAATCCAATTGTAGAAAAGTATAAAACGGCGAAAAGAACTAATAAAAATTTTTGGTTGGGCATGGTGTTTTTGGTTTGTGGTATTGGTTTGGCTATTACTCTAATATAATAACAATTAAGGATTTAATGGAACAATTTTTTAATCTTATCTTTAAAAGATTAATCCAACAAAATCATGAAAAACACAAACGCAATTATAACGCTATTGTTTCTTCTATTAATCCTAGCTGTTCCTGCCAATGGGCAAACTGGTTCAAATACCCTATCAAGTGTAAACATATCAGGAATTGATAAGGAAAGGTTGAACCGATATGACGATTTTCTTAAAAAAGAAATAAGCGAAGGAAGAATTCCAGGTGCCGTTTCCTATATTATGAGACGGGGAGAAATTGTTCACGAAACTGCCTATGGATATAGTAGTTTGGCCGATAAGACCCCTATTCGACAAGATCAGTTGTTCCATATCATGTCCATGACAAAGCCCATAGTAACTGCTGCGTTTATGATGTTATATGAGGAAGGATATTTCTCCCTAACAGATCCGGTCTCCAAATATTTACCCCAGTTCAAGAATCTACAGGTAGCGAAGAATGTGGATCAAGGGGCAACCGGAGTAACGGAACCGGCCAACAAGGAAATAACCATTAACCATCTTTTAACTCACACCGCCGGATTTTCACATGGTCTGGGAGGAACCAAATTGGACAACGAGATTGCTAAAGCACTTTACTCCGAACCACATAAGGATATAGAAAGTAGGGTAAACGCTATGCTAGAAATGCCCCTTATAGGACACCCAGGGGAACAATGGTACTACAGTGCATCCCCAGATGTCTTGGCTTTGCTTATTGAACATTTCTCCGGTATGACCACTGCCGAATTTTTAAAAGATAGGATATTTGACCCCTTGGACATGAAAGACACTGGGTATAATATATCCAAAGAAAATAAGGGGAGATGGATGCCAGTTCATAATTTGGACAAACAAGGGAATCTGATAAATTCCAAAACCCAATTGCCCACAGAGGACAATACCATTTACGGAGGTACACATGGCCTTTTTTCCAGTGCCTCCGACTATATGAAATTTTGCCAAATGCTTCTAAACAAAGGGCAATTCAAAGGTAAACACTTACTAAGTCCCAAAACCGTGGATATCATGACCATGAACCAAGTAGGCAATTTATATGAGGCCGCAGGGCAAGGTTTTGGATTGGGATTTGGTGTTACCACCGATCTAGCTGACAGCAAAGCATTGGGCTCGGTAGGTCAATACTATTGGAGCGGAGCCTATTGCACCTATTTCTTTATAGACCCAAAAGAAGAACTCATAGTAATCCTAATGAGTCAGCTACAACCTTACAACAATTATTATGGGGAGAAAATGAGACAAATGGTTTACCAATCGCTCATTACAAAATACTAATCAACATATCAATGAAAAGAGTTATACTTTTTCTTATTGCCATGCAATTGCCCCAAATGATGATTTCGCAGGAAATTGTTTTACTTCCTCAGGAAAACAATACTGAGTTAGTTTGGCAAGGCGATGAAAAAACAACTTATTCCGAACAGTGGCAAACCGAATTGATTTCCAATGTTTCTACACCAACCCTTCAAATATTTAGACCAACGCCCTCCCTAAATAATGGAACCTCAGTTGTTATTGCACCCGGTGGTGGACTTCGGGTATTGAGCATCAATAGCGAAGGTGTAGATGTAGCAAAATGGTTAAACTCCAAAGGAATTACGGCCTTTGTACTTAAATACAGACTATTGCCAGAAAATGAAAGTGCCCTCCCCAATGAAAATGGAGATAATCAAAATACTTCTTCGGCAATGACAAAAAAAATGGCCATGGTCCTTGACCTGGCAACAGCAGATGGTTTAAATGCAATGGACTATGTAAGGAGCAATGCAAAGTCATTGGGAATCGACCCCAACAAAATAGGATTTATGGGCTTTTCTGCTGGTGGTTCCGTAACCATGGGCGTTACTTTTAATTATGTTAAATCCAACAAGCCAGATTTTATAGTTCCTGTTTATCCGTGGATGACAGTTTTAGGCCCCTATAGTGTTCCCCATGATGCTCCGCCAATGTTGATTATCTGCGCCTCGGACGATCAATATGACCTAGCACATGAGAGTATAGATCTGTACTCGGCCTGGTCAAAGTCGGGAATGAACGCCGCACTGCACATGTATTCCAAGGGTGGTCATGGTTTTGGAATGAAAACCCAGAACTTGCCCTCGGACAATTGGATATCACGATTTTACGAATGGTCGGTAGCGGAGGGAATTGTAGTTCCACGCCATCAACCTTAATCGAAGTCCAACTAATGCCAAATTTTACCATTAGCGAACAACCAATGTTCCCGGTCGAAAATTATTTGACAGGAACAATAAATATTATAATTTAAACCTTTAATTCAATTACATTGAAAAAGCTCACTTTTTTATTCCTTTCTTTAGCTTTCCTTGGTTATGGCCAAAAAGCCCCCGACTTTCAAAATGAGGTAAGGGCCATACAGAAAAAATATGAATCCCTGTGGGACTCCTCCAAGGAAACCATAGTATTTACAGGTAGTTCCAGCATTAGAATGTGGAAAAATCTGGAATCTATGTTCCCTGATCACCAAATTATCAACTCAGGCTTTGGTGGATCCCAATCTTCCGATCTCTTCCGTTATTACAACGAACTGATATTACAATATAATCCCAAAAAGGTATTTATCTACGAGGGGGATAATGATATTGCTGCCAAGAAAAAAACCAAAGATATTATAGATACTACCCGTGAAATAATACAAAAGATAAAGGAACGAAATAGTGCTACACAGGTGGTAATCATAGCAGCAAAACCAAGTATAGCCAGATGGAACCTGAAAAGAAAATACATTAGACTGAACAGGGCTTTCCAAAAGCTATGTGAAGAAGACAGCGCCTTGATGTTCGCCAATGTATGGGATGTGATGATGGACGGAAAACAAGTAAAAAAGGATATCTTTATAGGTGACGGACTTCACATGAACAGTAAAGGGTACGACCTTTGGTTTTCAGTTATTCAACCCTATATGAATTGATACCTAGATCAGGAGTAACCTAATAATACTAATACAATCTATATAAATGAAAAAATCAATCCTAATCAAATCGCTAGTAGTACTGATAGTTTTTACTGCCTTTGTTGCCTGTCAGCAGGAAAAAAAGAAAGTAATCAACTTTCCCATGACAGATCTAACTGCGGAAAATTTAATCCCTAAGCCGCTAAAGATAATCCCTACCAATAGTGCCTTTGGGTTGGATAAGAACACCATCATTTATACTTCTCAAAATGCCGAAGGTTTTCCAGAGGTTGGAGAGTTCTTATCGGAAAAGATAAAATGGCAGACCGAATTGGATTTGGCGGTAAATTCTACACCCAATGCCAGCTCCCAACGAATTATTTTTATCAATCAGTCCGATAGTACTGAATTTTCCTCCAAGGAAGGTTACGACCTTTACATAACCCAGGATTCCATTATTCTTAATGCAAAAACTGCCGAGGGCGCCTTTAGGGGAATACAGACTATAAGGCAAATTATTCCGGAGACCAGTAATGACACCCTGTCCGAAAATAAAATGTGGTTGATTCCCACAGGTAAGATTATAGACAATCCCAATTTTGAATACAGGGGATCCATGTTGGATGTGGCGCGACACTTCTTTAGTGTGGAGGATGTAAAAAAGTATATTGACATATTGGCCTATTATAAAATTAACACCTTGCATTTGCACCTTACCGATGATCAGGGCTGGCGCATAGAAATCAAATCTTGGCCAAAGCTTACCGAAATAGGTGGAAGTTCTGAAGTTGGAGGTGGCCCAGGTGGTTTTTACACCCAAGAAGAATATAAGGACATTGTGGCCTATGCCGCCAAACATTTTATTACCATAGTTCCAGAAGTGGATATGCCCGGCCATACCAATGCCGCATCCGTTGCGTATCCTATCCTAAATGGAAATGGAAAAACACCTAAGATCTATACCGGAACCGAAGTAGGTTTCAGCACCTTTGACGCCAATAAGGATACCGTGTACGCCTTCATCGACGATGTAGTAAGGGAAATTTCAGCCATTACTCCAGGCCCATATTTTCATGCCGGAGGCGATGAAAGTCATGTTACCAAAAAGAAGGATTTTATTCATTTTGTTTCCAAAGTGGACAAAATTGTAAAGAAATACGGCAAAAAAATGATAGGTTGGGATGAAATTGTACACGCTGACATAGATACAAGTGCCATTGCCCAATTTTGGGCCAATGAAGAAAATGCCAAACTGGCTGTGGAAAAGGGGCTAAAAGTTATTTTGTCTCCAGGAAAAAAGGCCTATTTGGACATGAAATATGATACCCTTTCAAAATATGGACTTAATTGGGCAGGTTTAATTCCTGTAGATACCGGATATGTGTGGACCCCGGAGAGATATGTTCAAGGAATAAACAAGGAGAACATTTTGGGCATTGAAGCACCACTTTGGTCCGAAACCGTTAGCAATATGGATGAAGTGGAATATTTGGCCTTTCCAAGGATGATCGGTTATTCCGAACTTAGCTGGAGTGTTGAAGAAAATAGAAATTGGGATAATTACAAGGTGAGGTTGGGCAACCAGGCTCCATATTTGGATAAGATGAATGTAAAGTACTATCCTTCCGAACTCATAGAGTGGAAAAAAAGCAAGTATACCTATAAAACTATTGAAAAGGACTAAATATTCATTAAGCAATACTATCGGCTATAATCTATATATTTAATATATTGTAAGCCCCTAATTATCATATCCTTGCCTGTTTAGCTATTTAACCCAATCTAAATACTAAACAAATGAAAGCCTTTATTCTAATTACAACCCTTCTTTTGGGACAATTGTGCTATCCCAATAAGGAAAATGATTCCATACCCAAAGCCGAGGTTGCCACCACCATGCAAAGCGTTACCATAAATGGCAACACCATTTATTTAACGGCAAAGGCAGGAACTTTTGAAGTGAAGGATGAAACTAACAAGCCAATTGCCTTAATGGGCTTTACCTATTACACCAGGGATTCCAAAAGAGGTTTGGCAACACAAAGGCGTCCTATTGTTTTTGCCTTTAACGGAGGGCCAGGTTCATCCTCTTTCTGGTTGCATATGGGAATTTTGGGACCTAAGAGAATTGTAGTGGACGACCCAAAATCTACTCCCGCCGCCCCCTACAAAATTGTGAACAACAACTACTCAATTCTGGATATAGCAGATCTTGTAATGATAGATCCCGTAGGTACTGGCCTAAGCATCCCTGTTGGAAAGGCCAAGTTTAAAGACTTTTGGGGTGTGGACCAGGATATCCGCAGCCTTTCCTTGTTCATTACACAGTTCCTGATACATAACGACCGTATGAACAGTCCCAAATTCCTACTGGGAGAAAGCTACGGGACTTTTAGGAACGCCGGTCTAATGAATACCCTTTTGAGCCAAGGTGTGGCCATGAACGGTGTTATTATGGTATCGGCTGTTTTTGACCTTCGTACCTTATTGTTCCCTCCAAATGATGACCTCCCCTATATAGTACATTTTCCGACCTATGCAGCAACGGCCTGGTATCATAATAAAATAGACGATAAACCGGAAAATGTGTATGAATTCCTGGAGACGGTTCGATCCTTTACCGAAAACGAGTATACGCCCGCCCTCTTTAAAGGGGATCGACTTCCTGAAAATGAAAAGGCAAACATTGCCTCCAAGTTAGCCTACTACACCGGTACAGAAACCAACTACTGGCTAAAAGCAGACCTAAGGGTTACTGCCAGTGAATTTTTTGCTGAATTTTTAAGGGATAAGGGTGAAATAGTGGGACGATTGGATTCGCGATTTACTGGAATCAATGAAGATCTACTATCCCAGGAAGGAAGTCATGACCCGCAAAGTTCGGCCATTTCTCCTGCCTACATTAGTGGGTTTTTGGATTATTTTTACGGTGACCTAAAAGTCAACAAAAATTTATTATACTCAATAACCGCAGGGAGAAGGGACGGATTTAAATGGGATTGGTCCCATAAAGGGAACGAAAGATGGGGAGCTTCAGCGGCGATCAACACCGGTATTGATATGGCCACAGCATTATCTAGAGATCCTAATATGAAAGTATTGATCCTAAATGGCATCTATGACATTGCCACTGTTTTTTATGGCGTAGAACACACAATCAACCATTTGGGTCTTAAAAAGGAGATCAAGGATAATATCCTTATGGAATATTATGAGGCTGGACATATGATGTACACCCACCAGCCATCAATGGAAAAATTTAAGAAAGATGTTTCCCGATTTATACTAAATGCATCCAAATAAATACAGAATCGATTATCTAAGGGCAAGACAGTATGCAGACAAAGACAGGCCCTTGAGGTAACGGAAGAAAAATATTAATAACATTTCGAAACCCGCCTTATCGGAACGGGCAGGCCCGCCTTAACGGAACGGGCAGGCCCTCCTTAACGGAAGGGGTGGGCACGCATAGGAGCACCTGACTGCGGCGGGCAGGCCCGCCATAACGGAACGGGCAGGCCCGCCTTAACGGAACGGGCAGGTTTCAATCTCGATTATCGAGTAAAATTTAAACCCCGTATGGACCATGTTCCATACGGGGTTTATAATCAATTTGTTTACTGTTAAGATCTTATTCCCACTCAAAATCCCCTTTTTCAATAGACCAATCGTTTCCGAAGAAACCAGCGCATTTGACGGCTGAAGTCCCTTGTACCAATACAGTTTCATCAAAGAGCATTAGATCGGGAAATGTGGTTCCGTTCACCAAATAATGGTTGGCGTAGGCTGCTTTCATACCCATTGATCCCGTTGCCGTTACCACTCCAACACTGGCAAAATCACTATCGGCCCTTGGTACTATAAAGTATAAGCCCCAATTGCTTCCTGTAAGACTTCTATTCCCGAAATTTAATTTATTGTTATATACTTGGACCGGACTATTTTTTAATAATTTGTCCCAGGCCACATTGTTGGACTTATTACCGTAAATAACAACATTTCTGTTGGAATAATCTTTGGGAGAAAAGTTGGTGTCCGCGACCAATTCAATATTTCCATTGGCCTTATACCAGAATGTATCGGCATCGAACCTAGCCTTGTTATAATACCAATCGTTCTCCGATTTGGATCCTTTGGTAGCATAAACGAACACCACATCATTTCTAAAGGCATCCTTGAACCCACCGTTCCTATGGGGGCCTTTTTCCCCCAAAGATGGTTTGGAAACAATTGTCCAGACCCCATCCGATTCCTTGAAAAACATCTTCTCTTTTGAAGGTATACCAATTTCTTTTCCGTTTAGCTCTATGCTCTTGATCTCACCAGGCAAATGTGAAAAATCCACCTCCAATAAAGACACATTTTTGGTCTCTATTTTAATAATGCTATCCAATGAAAAATCAAACGAGCTAACCTCAAAGGGTATTTGTTGCTGATGGATGGTAATAAAATGTGAGGATGCAGAAACCCCAGGAGAACCGGTACTGAACTCCAATTTTTTAATATCCTTTATCTCGGGAATGGTTCGTTCCTTAAACATGTTAAAAATCGGATCCCAATCTACACTGTGGTTCCCGTACCAATGGGTACCGTCCGGATACTCATAATAGGTGAAATCTGGATGAAATTTCCCCAAACGCTCCCTCATATCCCGGGCTAAATTAGTAGGAACTACATTGTCCTTTTCGCCGTGCAACACATATACCCCGTGATGCAAGTAATTTCGTATCAGTTTTAAGGTTCTGCTCGGTGTTCCCGCTCTTTCAACGATGTCTTCAACTGCAGTGGGGACATACTCCTGGGTAAGGCGTTCGAACATTTTAGGGCTAATGCCATACCGCATTCTCTGCTTTTCGGTCATTTCCAAAAGCCTTTCGGACCTACTTCCGCGGTACAATAACAGATCTGGATATCCAGCACATGGTGCAATGGCAGCAAAATGGTCTGGGTAAGTTGCCCCCAAATACCATGTTCCATGCCCTCCCATAGAATGCCCTGTTAGGTAAATTTTGCTATTGTCCGGTTTAAAAATCCTCTTGCTATCCGCCAGCACTTCCAAGGCATCCAATCTTCCCCAATCTTCCCAAGCAAACCCGTACGGTCTCCTATTTGTTGGTGCAACAAGGTTCCCCCATTCTTTTTGCTTGTAAGCGTTTGCCTGATTCACGGCCTCTACCGAAGCACCGTGTACCGAAAGGAAAAGTGCAGCGCCTTCTGTATTTCCACTTTTGTCCGGTGCCACGCTGTAGTATTGTACACTTTTATCTATATCACTTATAAAGGTTCTCTTATGGTGTTTATTTTTCGACTTCACATTTAAAGTCAAAGTTTCGCTAGAGACCTGCTGTCCATTACTTTGTATCAAACTTAGATCTACATTCACCTTCGCCATTGAGGTATCCAAGGTAGACGAAGGAATGGAAAAAGGAATTTTATATACCGTATAAGGAGGAATGTCGCTCACTTTTGTAGTAAGTTCCTTTCCGTTGACTTGGCAATAATCTTGTATTTTTCGATCCACTTATCAGAAGCATTTACGACCCTTATGGCTGCCTTATATTCCATATCCTCCTCCAATAAAAGATCGGGAACTGTTACATCTCGTGTAGTAAATTGAACCTCGGCCTTGGGCTCCAATATCCGCGCTCGAACCCTGGGAAAACGGCCAACCTTTAAAACAAAAATATTATTCCCCTTTTTCAACTTTACAGGAATAAGGTTCCAACCAAAATCATAATGATCACCCTCATATGGATAACCGTTAATGGAAGCCAAGGAATGTCCGGAAGCTTCGAACAAAACCGTTTTCTCCGATCCTGAATTGTAAGTGAGATATACATAACCCGACCTAAGGTCCCTGCCGGAAAAGCTATTGGTACTGTCTGCCTTTATGGAGTTCCATTTTAATTCCCTTCCAAACGGATCAATATCAAAAACTTCACCTTCCCTCACTTGGGTACTGGGCTCCATTAGGAACTTATCAAAAACCGGATCTACGGGAAATGATGAGGATTCAAATCCGAAACTTGGAATTGATAGAGCCAAGGCCTTATCAAAAACATGGATCACTTTTCCTTCGTGAATATCCTCAACTTTTTCCTTACCGAAATATTCCACAATATTTCCTGTACGTTGTTGCCCGGGGAGGACAAAGGGAAGAACAAGGAACATTAGTAAAATTGCAGCACTTTTCTTTTTAAATTTAGCCATGATATAATTGATTACGGAATTAAAATATTAATTTCCATAATTAGTAGGCCGCTGCCCAACAATTTAGACCAATAACAAAAGCACGAAGCTAAATGGAGAATATTTTTAACATAAAGGGGATGGCTAAACTCATTTACGGAAAAAGGACTTACAATACGGCATAAAAAAACCTTCGTAAACGAAGGTTCTAATTTTGTATATAAAGAAAATCTATTCTGTTTCCTTGGAAGCCTCTTCTTTTTCTTCCTCGTCCGCAAATTCCGTAATACCGTGCTCATGTAATAAATTATACCATTGAATGATCTTTTTAATATCACTGGCATAAACCCTATCTTCATCATAATTGGGTAGCACTTCAAACAAATATTCTTCCAATTTTATCTTATCCTCTTTATGGCTCACCGCTGTTTTTCCACCATCTTCCTTTTCCTTGATCTTTTCAAACACCACCTTTAACGGAACTTCCTCCTCCAATGTATAGATTGCAATCTCAGACAAGACACTCACATTGTTCTTAAAACTTACGGTAACTTTTTTGCCATCCAACAAGGATTCGGCTACAAAACCTGTACGCGTTTGCGTCAATAATTTAAAAAGTCCCGGCTTACCTGCAATCGATAATATTTTATTTAAACCCATCTGTTATTTTAGTTTCAGCGGCAAATATGCTACTTTTTGTTTATATATAGAAATAGTTTTAACGTGCTTTTTTGATGTTGGGAAACCGCATTCTATATTCCACCTTTATCTTCCCCTTGGAAATGTTGGCCAACCTACCCTTTAAAAGGCGTTTTTTTAAGGAGGATAATTTATCAGTAAACAATATGCCCTCTATATGGTCATATTCATGTTGGATTACCCTGGCCAAAAGTCCGTCATAGGTTTCCTTATAAGATTTAAAATTCTCATCCATATAGGAGATGGTAATGGTATCTTTCCGGGAAACATCTTCCCGAACATCGGGAATACTAAGACAGCCTTCATTAAAAGCCCATTCTGTTCCAGTTTCTTCCTCAATACGTGCATTGATAAAAACTTTCCTAAACCCTTTCAATGCATTTTGCTCTTCTTCGGTAAGCTCTTCGTCATCCCCAAATGGCGTGGTATCCACAAGGAACAATCTAATGGGCAGTCCTATTTGGGGTGCAGCCAAACCAACCCCATTGGCATTATACATGGTGTCCCACATATTGGCTACCAATTCTTCGAATCTTGGAAAATCCTTGTCTATATCATCCGCTACTTTCCTAAGTACCGGGTCTCCATAAGCAACTATAGGTAAAATCATACTACTATTTTCTATTTAAATACGCCTGAAGGATAATAGTGGCGCTAATTTCATCGACTAGGGCCTTATCCCTTCTTTGTTTTTTATTAAGACCACTATCTATCATTGTCTGAAATGCCATTTTAGACGTAAAGCGCTCGTCCTGTCGCTCTACAGGTATCTTTGGAAAGACACCTTCCAAAGTTCTCAAAAAAGGTTTGATCAATTCCTCGGATTCGGAGGGAAGATTGTTCATTTGCTTAGGTTCCCCTATCACAAATTTTTCTACCTTCTCCTCTTGAACATACTTCCTTAGGAAATTCAAAAGTTCCTTGGTATCAACGGTAGTCAGGCCAGAAGCTATAATTTGCAACTCGTCCGTAACGGCAATTCCCGTCCGCACCTTTCCATAATCCAATGCTAAAATCCTTCCCACACAAATTTTTTGCAAAAATAAGGGATAAATTGTTATAAGTGCAAAAACAAAAGGTTAATTACCTACTAGCCCTTATATTTGCTAAAATTTGAATTATTAAAGATGAAAGAACTAAGAAAAACAATAGAAACTGCCTGGGAAAATCGAGACTTACTTAAAGAAATTCCAACTCAGACTGCCATAAGGGAGGTCATAGATCTTTTGGATAACGGTAAATTGCGCTGTGCTGAACCGACCACAGATGGATGGCAGATAAATGAATGGGTAAAAAAGGCAGTGGTACTATATTTTCCGATTCAAAAAATGGAAACCTTGGAAGCGGGTATCTTTGAATATCACGATAAAATGCCACTTAAAAGAGGATATGCAGAAAAAGGAATACGTGTTGTTCCCAACGCAGTTGCCAGACACGGGTCTTATATTTCAGCAGGAACAATTTTAATGCCTAGTTATGTAAATATTGGTGCCTATGTGGATGAAGGCACCATGGTAGACACTTGGGCCACCGTTGGTAGCTGTGCCCAAATTGGAAAAAATGTCCACCTTAGCGGAGGTGTAGGAATTGGCGGGGTCTTGGAGCCCTTACAGGCCTCCCCTGTAATTATTGAGGACAATGCCTTTATTGGATCCAGATGTATTGTCGTGGAAGGTGTACGCGTAGAAAAAGAGGCCGTATTGGGAGCAAATGTAGTACTTACTGGATCAACCAAAATTATTGATGTTACTGGCGACAAGCCTGTAGAAAGAAAAGGATTGGTACCGGCAAGATCTGTTGTTATACCAGGGAGTTATACCAAAAGATTTCCGGCTGGCGACTATCAGGTGCCCTGTGCCTTGATCATTGGTACACGTAAAGAGAGCACCAACAAAAAAACTTCCCTGAACGATGCCCTTAGGGAATACGATGTTGCTGTTTAAAAGCTAAGAAATGAAAACAATTCTTGTAGATGCTTGGAACACCTTTGTTACTGAAAAGGGAATGGATTACGATCTAAAGAAATTATTGGACTCCTATCCCAATCCCAAAATCATCTTAACAAATGCCAACAAACAGGAATGTATTACTTATGGAATTGTAAATATGCCTTATGAGGTTTTTAGTTTGGAACATAAGCCCAACAAGACCGATAAGGCATATTACCTTAAAATGTTAAGTCATTTTAAATTAAAACCAACAGAGGTTGTCTACTTTGAACACAATGCGGAAGCCATAAATTCTGCCAGCTCCGTTGGCATAAATACCTTTCCTTACAATAAGGAGGAAAATCTGGACGGGCTAGGCGTTTTCCTAAAAAATAATTTGGATTAGAACTTAGCGCATCATGGCATATAACATCACCTTAGAAGGAAAAAATAAAGTTATTGCCGAAAGGATGCTCAAAAATGTAGCTACCCTTTTTGACCGTTGTAAGATTGATTACTGGATAGAAGGAGGCACCTTATTGGGTATAAAAAGGGAAAACAGACTTTTGCCATGGGATAACGATGTGGACATGTCCATTAACCATGACCAATTGGGGAAGTTGGACCATTTTTATTCAGAATTAAAAAAAGCAGGTTATAGGGTAAGGACAAGGAATTTTGATGAGACTTCGGAGTTTTTTACCAAGGGCAACATCCGAATGATAAAAATAAGGGAAAAGCGATTTTTTGGATTGCTCAAAGGGGCGGTTTGCCTAGACGTTTTTATTAAATATCAGCATGCACAGAACAGTTATTGGGAAATTGACAACAAAACAAAATTTGTTCCAAGCAAGTTCTACCGCAGCTTTAAACATATTTCCTTTAAAGATTTCGACTATAAAATCCCAGCGCTTACAGAAGAATATCTAACTTATAGATATGGTGATTGGCAAAAACAGGTTAAAAATTGGGATACTTCCAAAGATGACAATGCTATAGCCTAGGTTGCCTGAGGTTGTAAGTGCAATGTTTCCTTTAAAATGGTGCTACTTACATTTTCAGTATAGGCCACATATTCCACCGGACATGTAGTTTTAGGGAATCTACCTTTCCAGTCGTCACCAACGGAAATAGCATCAATATTATACTCATCCACTATTCGTTGCTTATTTTTATCTGTCTGGGGAATAACTTCATCTACATAATTAATGGCTTTGACCAGTTTTATCCTTTCCTCAAACGGAATAATAGGTAGCCTCCCTTTTTCCTTTAAAATAAGTTCGTCTGCGGAAACACCTACAACTAAATGGTCGCACATCTGTTTCGACCTTTTAAGAATGTTCAGATGCCCAAAATGAAAAATATCAAAACAACCTGAAGTATACATTTTATTATACTTCTTAGGCTTTTTACTATGCTTGACTTTTATAGCAAGGGTATTCCCTTTTTTAAGTTTAATGACGTAATCTTTATTGTCAAAAAAAATGCCGATATTTTTAACGATCTCCAACATCTCTGTCAAAGCATCATCAAATTCACATTTACAGCTTATATACAACTTTACCTGATCGTCAGGATCGGTGACAAAGTTCCAGTTTGGATATTTCGAAATTAGAATATGTAGATAAGAATCAGTCATTTGTGAAGAATACGATTGTTCGTTTAAGGTGTAAAGGTAGTAAACGGTAACAGACATAAATTATTATAACCCAATTATTATATATTGCCCTACCCAACTCCCATATTTATGAAGTTATCATAAAAAAAACCTTAATAAATTATTAACCACACTAGACTCTTCAGCTATTCATTTGCCGAATCCCTTGTAGAAATGCCCTAAAAATCAAGTCAATATCCAATATTAATTAAACTTCTGTGGCACATTATAGGAAAAACTACTTGTTATTTGATATACTATTATTGATTTTTAATTGTTATGTATTTGGTAATATCGTTATAAGTTTTAGTGATTTTAACGCAACTATTTCCATTAAAACTATCTAATAAGTGGTAAAAATTTCGATTGCATGATAGATCAAAGTGAAAAAATATCGGCCTTAATAATCACTTATAATGAAATGGGATATATTGAAAAGTGTATAGATTCCATTCAGTTTGCAGATGAAATTATAGTGGTGGATTCGTATAGTACGGATGGCACCTACGAGTATCTCAAAAATCACCCCAAGGTTAGGGTTATCCAAAACGAGTTCGAAAACTATACGGCCCAAAAATCCTTTGCCCTAAAATGGGCTTCACATGATTGGGTCCTCTTCTTGGATGCGGATGAAGTGGTAACGGACAAGTTAAGGAATGAAATAAAAGCCAAGGCCAAAAAAGATTCCGAACATTGTGCATATTGGTTCTACCGAAAATTTATGTTCAAAAACAGTCGCCTTCGCTTTAGTGGATGGCAAACTGATAAGAACTACCGACTTTTCAGAAAAAGTAGGGCTCAATTTTGCAAGGAAAAAATAGTTCATGAAACCCTTATTGTCAAGGGTACATCCGGGATATTGAAGCAAAAATTAATGCATTTTTGCTATAAGAACTATGAGGATTACAAATTTAAAATGCTTAAATACGGGCGATTAAAAGCCAAAGAAGCCCATCAAAAGGACAAAAGGTTCAATTACTTACTTTTAATCTTTAAACCTTTTTGGAAGTTTTTTAACCACTACATAATTAGATTGGGAATACTTGATGGTAAAAAAGGGATTACCATATGCTATTTAAATGCCTTAGGCGATTTTGAAAGGTATATGGAGCTAAAACGCTTGGGCAAAAAGGAGAAATTAAGCTATTTTTTGATCAAGCCATAATCGGTCCAAGAACTTCTTTTCTTCTTTACCTCTTTCCTGATGAATTTGTTCTTATGTATGGAAGCTTCCGTTTTATACCCTCTTTTGTGATCCAAATGCACACATATAGCACTGTACCTTAATTGTATTGGCTTAATTCCACTGTTTACCAATCTTTCCCCAAGTTCCCTGTCTTGTCCTCCGTACTGCATTCTTTCATCAAAACCGTTTATCCTTAGAATATCCGCCTTCCAACCGGATGAGTTATGTCCGTTCCAGCTGGCATTTGTAGGGGTCCATGAATTTAGGAACTTTGACACATGTCCCTTTGCAGTCAATTTTGCACTTTTAAACTTTTTGGCTATGCCCTGGGCCTCTAGCCACTTAATGTTAAAACAATTTTGCTCCTCAATATCCTCCTTCGTAATTATTTGGGAAATATTCATAGGTAACATAAAATAACCTCCGGAGATAAAATGGCCAGCAGCCTTATTGAATTGATGCACTTCAACAAAATCTTTCCTTGGAATACAATCGCCATCCGTCATAATTACATATTCTGCACGGCAGGCTTTTAATGCCTTATTCAATATTTTGGATTTCTGAAATCCCTCATCCTCCTGCCACACATGAAGAATTTTATAAAAAACCGTATCTGCCATCGATCCAATCAAGTCCTTGGTTCGGGGCCCCGAACCATCATCGGCTATTACTACCTCAAAATCCCGATAACTTTGTTGATGAAAACCCCATAGTACCTTTTCCAACCATTCTTCGGAATTATAAGTACTTACAATAACGGATATTGAAGGGGTGCAGTTGTCCACCCAGCAAAATTATAAACCTTTATTTACATATCTTTGCCCACCTACTTTATCTTTGTATTAGGTTATGGTTAAAAAAATATTATTTGGACTTCTAAAGAAATTTAAGTTTCTTCCCCAGAAGACGTTCATAAAAATCTATTACGAATATTACTCGGGCAAGAAATTGGATCTTGACAATCCGGTTGAATTCTACGAAAAAATATCGTGGTACAAAGTTTTTTTCAGACCTAAAATATTAAATCAGCTTGTAGACAAATATGCCGTTAAATCTTATGTGGAAGACAAAATTGGAAAACAATATTTAAATGAGACCCTAGCGGTTTATGAAAGAAGTTCCGAAGTGGATTTTGACAAATTGCCAGATCAATTTGTAATCAAGGGGGTCCATGGCTATCACTTCAATCTAATTGTTAAGGATAAGAAAAAGCTGAATAAAATTAAATCGAGATATTTACTCAAGAAATGGATGTCCAAGAACCAATACTTCCGGGGCGGCAAGGAATGGGCCTATAAAGATGTTAAGCCCAGGCTAATTGCAGAAAAATACCTAGAAGAAATGGGCAAGGAGGTATTGAACGACTACAAGTTTTTTTGCTTTAACGGAGTACCTAAATTCGTCCAAATCGATTTGGATAGAGGTACGACGAACTCTAGGTGTTACTATGATATGGAGTGGAAGAAACTAGACCTATATACCAAAAACACCCCTTTCTACGAAGGAGAAATTGATAAGCCTGAAAATTTTGGAGAAATGAAAAAAGTAGCCCAAAAATTAGCGGCCAAACTTCCGTTTACCAGAGTGGACCTTTATTCCATACAAGGAAAAACCTTATTTGGTGAAATGACCTTTTATCCCTCCGATGCCAGGAATAGCTTTTTACCAGAAAAATACAATAAAATAATTGGTGATTACTTTGTTCTACCAGCGATTCCAAAAGGACAAAAATATATAACCAGTCTAGTTACGGACTAGCTTTTAATTAAAAACTCATGAAAATTGTCATTTTAGCAGCAGGTATTGGATCAAGACTTGGGAATCCATTTCCCAAACCTTTAACACCTTTAAAAAATGGAAAATGTATTATGGAGATGCAGGTCAACAATTTGGATGACACCTTTGACGTGGATGACATTAACGTTGTTGTTGGTTTTAAAAAAGATCTAATAATGGAACGCTTTCCGGAACTGACCTATATATACAACCCATTTTTTGATCAGACCAATACTTCCAAAAGCCTTTTGAAAGCCCTTAGAAAAAATAGGGACAAATCAGTGCTTTGGCTCAATGGCGATGTTGTTTTTGACGTAAGTCTCCTATCGGTCCTGATACCCTATATTAACAAAAATCAATCGTTTGTAGCAGTAAACACGAGTAAAGTTGCGGATGAAGAGGTGAAATATACATTGAAGGATAATTTTATTGACAAATTGTCCAAGACGGTGAAAAATGGACTTGGTGAGGCGGTAGGTATTAATTTCATAGCCGCCAAGGATATAAAAAGCTTTATCACCAGACTTGAACAATGTGATGACAATGATTATTTTGAAAGAGGTCTGGAGTTGGCCATAGAAAAGGACGGCCTTAAAATTAGTGCTGTGGACATTTCCGATTACAATTGTATGGAAGTTGATTTTAAGGAAGATTTGGAAAATGCCAATACCCTATTTCGCAAATGAAAGTAATTTTATTTTGCCAAAATGCATATGCCTTTGGCATCCTTGCCCCCATCCGGGATGTGCTCCAAGAACAGGGACATGACTTTCTTTGGTATATATCCGGGAAACTCTTGGACAATTTTCCATATAAAAATGAAGATTATACGGTTCGCACTTTAGATTTACAACTCTATAAAAGTGATGCTATTTTCGTTCCTGGAAATGAAGTTCCTTATTATATCCGAGGATTAAAAGTACAAGTTTTTCATGGACTTGCCGGTGAAAAAAAGGGCCATTTCAGGATACGGCACTATTTTGATCTGTACCTTACACAAGGTCCGTACTTCACGGATAAATTTAATGAGTTAAAAAAAGTACACAAGAATTTTGATGTCATCGAGACCGGATGGCCAAAATTAGATGTTTATAGCACTGAAAAAAACAGGTATGACTTTGAAAAAAAGGCCATATTGCAGCAGTTCAACACGGATAAAATTGTGCTCTATGCCCCTACCTTCTCCCCTAGCCTTACCTCTGCCCCCTATCTACTGCAGGAAATAAAAAACCTTGCCGAGACCACGGGATATGTTATCCTTATAAAACTCCATGACCTTATGGACCCAAAATGGATAAAGGCATACAAAAGATTGTCCTATGAAGTGAACAATGTACTTTTCAAAGAGGACAAAAACATTATTAAATCTCTTATACAGGCAGATATATTGGTTAGTGACACCTCATCCGTAATTTATGAATTCATCCTCCTGGACAAGCCGGTAATATCCTTCAAGAATATTGCCGATAAGGTGTTGTGGGACAACTCAAAATCTTACACTGGTCTTACCCAAAAAGTTTTGGACAATTTTAACCTAGACCCACACGCTGCGGAAAGAGCTTACATAAACATGCAGTTCCACCCGTATCAGGATGGAAAGTCGGCCCTTCGCATGGTCAATGCGGTCAAAGAATACATTGAAATACATGGAGTACCAGAAGAAAGGAAGCTGTCCCTAGCCAGAAGGCTTAAAATAGATTCCATGTTCGGGAAACCTACAAAAAACCCCTTTATTGGTGAAAAAACCAATAAAATTTCTGCCATTCTCATTACATATAATGAGGATATCCATATCAATGCTGTTCTGGAAAATGTAAAGTTTGCGGACGAGATAATCGTTGTGGATTCCTTTAGTACGGATGGCACCATCGAAAAGATCAAGGAGCATCCCAATGTAAAATTGATACAGCGACCATTTTTAAATTATACAGATCAAAAATCCTTCGCCCTGGAACAGGCAACCAATGATTGGGTAATTTTCCTGGATGCTGATGAACGAATTCCGGATCGACTTAGAAATGAAATTTTAGCAACCGTTAATTCCTCAGAACCAACGGCAGATGCCTATTATTTTTACCGAACATTTATGTTTAAAAATAAGGTTTTGCACTTCAGTGGTTGGCAGAGCGATAAAAATTATAGACTGTTCAAAAAGAGCAAAGTGCATTTTACAGAGGAAAGAATAGTACACGAAACATTGGTTGTGGACGGAGAGTCCGATGTGCTCAAAAACAAGCTAGTACATTATTCTTACAAAAATTATGAAGACTATAAGGGCAAAATGATAAAGTATGGACAAATGAAAGCGGTAGAGGAACTTAAAAAGGATTATGCCCCCAACTTTTACCACTTTGTATTCCGCCCATTTTACAAATTTTTCAATCATTATATTCTAAGATTTGGAATACTCGACGGAAAAAAAGGGGTAATTATATGTTATCTCAATGCATTGGGAGTGTATTCCCGATATAAGGAATTAAAAAGATTAAGAAATTTAAGAGGATAAAGTATTATGAAAGATTTGCTTGCCGAGGTAAACCAATGCTATGATATTCTAACTAAAGGAGGTCTAATATTATATCCTACGGATACCGTTTGGGGTATTGGCTGTGATGCCACCAATGCGGCAGCTGTAGAAAAAATATATGCCCTAAAACAAAGATCAAATTCCAAGACCATGATCTGTTTGGTGGCCAATGATTTTATGCTGGAACAGCATGTAGAAAAAGTACCGGAACTGGCCTATGACATTATAGACCTTGCTACCAAACCAACAACCATTGTCTATGATTCCCCTAAAGGGGTGGCCGCAAATTTAATCGCCAATGACAACACCTTGGCCATTAGGGTAGCTAATGATCAATTTTGTCAATACCTGATAAAGAAATTTAAAAAGCCCATCGTGTCTACCTCCGCAAATATAGCTGGGCAACCAACCCCCAATTCTTTCAAAGAAATATCCAATGAGATTTTAAAAGGTGTGGACTATATAGTAAATTTGGACCGCGATAAAATTAACAGTACTCCATCTTCCATTATTATGCTCGGTAATGATGGTACCGTAAAAGTGATCCGAGAGTAAGAATGACGAAGAGAAACCACGAAGAGGCCATAAACAACCCAATATTTTCTACCATTTCCGATGCCGCCAAGGAACTTTCATTAGATTCCTACGTAATCGGAGGCTTTGTGAGGGACTATTTGCTACAAAGGGGAACCCATAAGGATATAGACATTGTAGCTATTGGTAGCGGAATAGAATTGGCCAAATTGGTCGCCAAGAAATTACCGGGGAGTTCGGAGGTCAGTATCTTTAAAAATTTTGGAACCGCAATGATCAAATTTCAAGACATTGAAATTGAATTTGTTGGGGCAAGAAAAGAAAGTTACCATAGGGACAGTAGAAAACCTGTTGTTGAAAATGGGAGCTTGGAAGATGACCAAAAAAGACGGGACTTCACCATAAATGCCTTGGCCATTTCACTTAATCCACAGGACTACGGACAACTTTTGGACCCCTTTGACGGCATTGGGGATCTAAAAAGACAATTGATCAGAACTCCTTTGGACCCATCGATCACCTATTCCGATGATCCTTTGCGAATGATGCGCGCCATAAGATTTGCAACCCAGTTGAACTTTATAATTCATCCTGAATCGTTACAGGCCATTGTGGACAACAAGGAAAGAATTAAAATTATTTCCAATGAACGCATCGTGGACGAATTACATAAAATTTTGGCAAGTAGCAAACCCTCTGTCGGATTTTCCTTGCTCCACGAAACAGGACTTTTGCCTTTTATAATGCCGGAACTGGTTGCTCTGGAAGGTATTGAGGAAATAGAAGGGCAAAGACATAAGGACAATTTTTGGCATACCTTGGAAGTAGTTGATAATATTTCCGAAAATACGGATAATGTTTGGCTGCGTTGGGCAGCCCTATTGCACGATATTGGCAAGGCCCCTACCAAAAAATTCGATAAAAAAATTGGGTGGACATTCCATGCGCACGAATTTGTGGGATCCAAAATGGTCTACAAACTCTTTAAACGACTTAGGTTACCCTTGAACGAAAAAATGAAATTCGTCCAGAAAATGGTCCTAATGAGTTCCAGGCCCATTGTCCTTTCCGAGGATTTTGTAACCGACTCCGCAGTTCGAAGGCTTATTTTTGATGCGGGAGAGCATGTAGAAGATTTAATGACCCTATGTGAGGCGGATATTACTACCAAGAATCCTAAAAAACAAAAAAGGTATAGGAACAATTTTAAAATTGTCCGTCAAAAAATTGAAGAGGTCGAGGAAAGGGATCACATAAGAAACTTTCAACCGCCAATTAGTGGCGAAGAAATTATGGAAACTTTCAACCTAAAACCATCCAAGGAGATTGGCATGATCAAGGAAGCTATTAAGGAAGCTATTTTGGAAGGAGATATTCCCAATGAATACAATGCCGCCCACACCCTAATGTTACAAAAAGGAAAGGAAATGGGGCTCAAATCTAAATAAGCCTTCCCTTACTTTTGGTATAATAAATAGGAGTTTAATAAGTGAAAGTATACGGAATTAATCTCAGGACAAGCCTAAGATTCCCTAGCCAATGGTCCGGGTATTCGGACATGGACCACAACATAAAGGAAGGATTGCTTCGAGCCTCCCAATTCAATGCCCCTACAACTTTTGGAATAATGATCCTTCTAATAAATTCCCCTTATCCTTAGCGGTTTTTTTAAGAAAAGAGTGGTAATTTTGCAGAACTCTTTCAAACATCCAAATGCAGAAAAAATTTACAAAAATCGCCAAGATCAGTCTGGTTTTGGTCTACTTGGTAATTGTGGCCGGTGCAGTGGTAAGAATGACAGGTAGCGGCATGGGATGCCCGGATTGGCCCAAATGTTTCGGTTATTATATACCCCCTACAGACATTCAGGAATTGCAATGGCAACCGGAAAAAGAATTCAAAAAAGGTCAAGTTATTATACTAGACGAAGCCTTATGGGTAGCCAAAGAAAATTTTAGCACCTCCTCTACCTATAATGCCAATAATTGGGCTCCTTATACAAAGCATGACTACGCTATTTTTAATCCTTTCCACACCTGGACCGAATTCATCAATAGGCTATTTGGTGCCTTGGCCGGGCTGGGAACCTTAATAATGGCCATTGCCTCTTTTACTTACTGGAAAAAACAGAAATCTATCACCATACTTTCATGGGTCGTAGTGTTCGCCATGGGTTTTCAGGCATGGCTTGGCGCCACTGTGGTTTATTCTGTTCTGGCTCCGGCCAAAATAACCATTCATATGGTCATGGCCTTATTGATAGTAGCGCTTATCCTATACTTGATTCAAGCCACCAGCAATAATATCAAGTTCTTAAAGCCAGATAAAATAACTAGAAACCTAATCATCTTTGTTCTTTTGACTACCTTGGCCCAGATAGTTTTAGGTACCCAGGTAAGACAGTTTGTAGATGTACAAAGCGATCTTTATGGCGAAGATGCCCCCAACCTATGGCTCAATAATGCAACGCTATCATTTTACATCCACCGGTCATTTTCCATAGTCGTTGTCCTTTTGAACTTGGCCCTGGCCATAAGAATCTATAAATTAAACCTCGGATATTCCAAAATAAATTGGGTGTTGGCACTTTTGCTTTTGGAGGTTATTTCAGGGATGGCCATGTACTATCTGGATTTTCCTTTTGCTACACAGCCATTACATCTAGTGTTTGCATCGGTTTTATTCGGTTTTCAATTCTATTTGGTTTTGGAAGCGCTAAATGCTTTTAAAACCATGAAAACTTTGTAACTTTGCCACCACAAAAAAAGTACCCAATGATATACAAAATAAGGATAATTCTAGATGCAGAGGAAGATATTTTTAGGGATATCGAAATAGAGGAAAACAATTCTATGGAAGACCTTCACAATGCCATTACCCAAGCTTTTGGCTTTTTGGGAAATGAAATGGCGTCTTTTTACACCTGCGATGAAGAGTGGAGACAAGATGAGGAAATTGCCTTATTTGACATGAGTGAAAATGGCTCCGATGTACGTTTAATGAATGAAATTCAGTTAAAGGACATACTAACAGAGCACTCTCCAAAGCTAATTTACGTTTATGACTTTTTAAGTATGTGGACCTTCTTCGTTGAATTGGCGGATATAGTGGAAAAAGAAGACGCACAGACCTATCCCAATACCCTTTTCAGTTTTGGTGAATTGCCGGACTCCCCGCCTGAAAAAAAGTTTGAAGCGGATGAAAGCGAATTCGATTTTGACAATACCCTTGACAATTACGAAGATTTGGATTTTGATGAAAACTGGAACTGATTATTCCACTAGCTGTAAATCAAAGTAGTATTGGTCAATTACAAAAATTGATCAAGTTAAAGCTTCACCAAGACTTTAAGCACAAATAAACCTTAAACATTTTCCATTATCCATGATCAACTTATACCCTACCCAAATTGAAACTATTTCCATACATCGTGTGGGAAACAAAAATAAAAGCGAAGGAATTTTTCTCTCGGAGGAACCATTTTCACTTAACGATGAAACTACGGGACTATTAAAGGAATATTTCTTTAAACCTTTCAGGGAAAAGGAGGAAAATTACTATTATTTTTCCCATGAATCCGACGTTGAATTTAATGAGGTCTACAGAATTGTTTCCGATATTTTTGATGAGCCCAGTAGCCTTCATGCCAATTCAAAAAAAATAGCGACCCAATTATTCGACCAGTCGAACCATCCACACATCAAAAGCGGTGAAGTTTACGTTGCCTATCTTACAGATCTAATGTTGGATAATGTAAAGGTGAATGCCGTGGGCATATTCAAAAGCGAGCTTAAGCACGATTTTCTGCAATTTCAGGAAAAGGGAAATAGCCTGGATATTTTGGTGCAGCAAGGCATCAACATCAATAAATTGGACAAGGGATGCCTTATTTTCAATACCGATAAAGAAGAAGGTTACAAAGTACTATCAGTGGACAGCAATCGCTACGACACCAAATACTGGTTGGAAAATTTTCTTGGGGTCGACGCCCTATCCGATGATAATTTTAAGACAAAAAACTACTTGAAATTCTGCCAGAACTTTGCCAAAGATGTGGTTTTGCCTGCCGAGGACAAACAACAGGAGGTGTTGTTTATGAACAGGGCCGTAAATCATTTTGCAAAAAATGACTCTTTTGAAGAGACCAATTTCCTGAACGAGGTTATGGAAAACCCGGAATTGATACCAGAATTTAAGCACTACAAAGTAGAAAAAGGCCCCAAGTACAGTATTGAGGATGTCTCTACTTTTGACATTGCCAACAAAGCGGTCTCCGACGCCAGAAAAAAAATTAAGAACGTTATTAACCTAGATACCAATATCCAGATCAAACTTGATTTTATAAATCCGGAATCGGCCCAAAAATTTGTGGAAAAAGGCTGGGACGAAGAGCGCCAAATGTACTACTACCTGGTTTACTTTAACAAGGAACAGAAAAGCTAGACAAATACGAAAGTTACCTGGCCCCTTCCTTAATGGGCGTCTAAGATCATAAACAGATGAAGGCCGAAGCATATAACTTCGGCCTTCTATTGTTTAGTATTATTATAGGGGTTTACCCTTGGGTATCGAATAGGTAAATATTAAAGATTGATCTTGTTCTCAATAATTTGTTTCATACTAACATCCTCGTAATTTCTTTTCACAAAGTCCAGCGCAAGTGCCAGCACTTCCCCCATGGTCTTACATTTTTTAAAGTCTATATCTCCCGTAAGATCATAAATATGCTGTGAAAGGGCCGCAATATTATCGTCATTGGATATATCATCGGTCTTTACTATGGAAATGAGTCGTTTGATACGGTTCCCTGAACTCAAAATTCGTTTGGCCACAATGGAGCGTTCCTCTATTTTATATTGATCCACAGAATTACGTTGCAACTTCTCCTTGACTAACATGACCATTTTATAATTTTCTTTAAAAAACTGTGGCCTGTACACTTTTAATTTTCCCTCGTAACACTGTTGGTCAAAATCTATTGCCCTTATTTTATATACCACGTGATCAAAATCGTGGGTAGGAACAATTACGTAGTTATAGGAACGCATATCCCCCAAAAGGCGGATCATACAGCGTTCGTTAAACTTGACAAATTCTTTAGCCAACTGGGATTTTTCCGATTCGTTGCATTTCGGCAAAAAATCCTTGATAAACACATCTCCCGGAATACCTGCAATATGCTCCTCTATCAAAGTATCCCCGTAGACCAGGAAGTTAAGGTTATAGGGCGATAACATATGCTCCAGTTCCAGTCCGTAAATCCTGGAGGCATCGGTCCTTTTTACATAAAAATAAGTGAAATTGTCATTCAATATATTCCTAACCTTGATCCTAAAGGGCTTGGAGTTTCCAAAAGTACAATAGTCCACCGCATCCACATTTAAAAATGGAAATATACTGTCACTACCATCGGAATGTAGAATGGAATATACTTTCTTTAGACTGATATCGATTTCGGTCCTATCGAACTCGCTGTAATATACACGTACCCAAAGGGTGTCCTCCTCATTGGAGTCGTATACCACAATAGACCCAGAAAAACGCAACAGATCCTCATAAAAAATTGGTATTTCAATTTTTCTGCTATAGTGCTCCAAATAGGCATCCAATTTTTTATTTACTGGAAATGCAGGCTTTTTCTTGGACATTAATCTTTCAGACATGGAAAAAACTTTAATTTGTAACAAAATAACGATTTCTTCGTCAAGTAAGTACAAACAATCAAAAAATCTATCCCATTTTGGAAACTATCCTGACCGTAAACCACCTTACCAAGAAATTTGGATACTTAACCGCGGTAAAAGACCTTTCCTTTAGTATTGAAAAAGGTAATGTTTATGGCATTTTGGGGCCTAATGGCAGTGGAAAATCGACCACCTTGGGAATTGTACTGAATGTAGTAAATAAAACAGCTGGTGATTTTTCATGGTTTGGAGGAACCATTTCCACCCACGTCGCCCTTAAGAAAGTTGGCGCCATCATTGAACGTCCCAATTTCTATCCCTATATGACAGCCATACAAAACCTGAAATTGGTCTGCAAAATCAAGGAAGTTCCCCAAGATAAAATTGAAGAAAAATTGGAAATGGTTGGACTACTGGAACGAAAAAACAGCAAGTTCAGTACCTACTCCCTAGGTATGAAACAGCGATTGGCCATTGCCTCAGCACTTCTCAACGACCCAGAAATATTAATTTTGGACGAACCTACCAATGGTTTGGATCCGCAGGGAATACATCAAATTAGGGAGATCATAAAAAAAATTGCCTCACAGGGCACTACCATTCTATTGGCCTCACATTTATTGGACGAGGTAGAAAAAGTCTGTAGCCATGTGATAATCCTAAGAAAAGGTGAAAAGCTCTATTCGGGACCGGTTGACGAAATGTTGACCAGTTATGGCTTCTTTGAACTCAGGGCAATCGATGAAGAGGCTTTGGTCACATTCCTGAGTAAACACGCCAGTTTCGGCCCTATTAAGCAGGAAAATGGTTTGATTACCGCAATATTGAAAGAAGAAATGAAGGCGACCACCCTAAATCAGGACTTATTTAATAATGGCATAGTGCTATCCCATTTGGTAAAACGCAAAGAAAGTCTTGAGGAACAATTCCTTAATTTGACGAATCATAAGGATTAACCGCTTTAATACCCTTAAACGCATAAAATATGTTACGTTTATTACAGATAGAATTTATAAAATTATGGAACAATAATGCGAGTAAGGTCCTTATCATTTCCTATTTCGTCCTTATTCTCTGTATGGCATTGTTGGCCGCAATAAAATTTGATATCGGTCCCATTCAGTTCCATGTGGCCGAACAGGGCATTTTCAATTTTCCTTACATATGGCACTTGAATACCTGGATTGCAAGTGGTTTGAAGCTCTTTTTTGCTATAGTCATTGTATCTATGATGGCGAACGAATACAGCAATAAGACCCTAAAACAAAATTTAATAGATGGCTTGAGCAAAAAGGAATTTATCGCCTCTAAATTCTTGACCGTTTTCGCATTTTCCGTCATTTCTACACTTTTTGTTTTTGTAGTTTCATTGGTTTTAGGGCTTTTTTATTCCGATTTCACGGAGATATCCATCATATTTTCGGATTTGGAATACTTATTGGCTTATTTTATAAAACTGTTGGGTTTCTTCTCCTTCTGTCTTTTCCTTGGTATATTGGTAAAACGATCGGCCTTTGCTTTGGGCTTTTTAATTATTTGGTTTGCCATTGAAAATTTGGCCATCCGATTTTTGGTATGGTGGCTGGCGGGCAAGGAAGCTTCGGCCTACGTTATGAAATTCCTCCCCTTGGAGTCTATGAGCAACCTTATCAAAGAGCCGGCTTCCCGATTTAAGGCTGTACAAAGTATGGCAGAACAAGTGGGTGAACAGTTCAATAAGGACTATGCCGTTCATTTTTATGAGATATTGATAGTGGGATGTTGGACAGCAATATTTATATATCTTTCGTACGCCCTGCTCAAAAAACGGGATTTGTAAAACTAATTTCCAAGAACATATCTCCCTTTGCACCTATAACGGTCTAATACCATACATAAGACGACAATGGTTACAAATAGTTGCCGAAGCACCTCAGTATTGCCCACTATTTATTAATTTTAGGTCATAAAACGAATATGATTTTTTTATTCTTATCTAGAAAGGAAAAAGATAAAATTGCAATTATAGGAGTTCCAGAATGCATTGCACATGAAATTTAAAGTTGTTTCCGAATTTAAACCTACAGGTGATCAGCCCCAAGCTATCAAACAATTAAAGGAGGGCCTCGAGGCCGATGAACGTTACCAAACCCTTTTGGGGGTAACGGGGTCTGGAAAAACTTTTACCGTTGCCAATGTAATAGAGCAGGTGCAGCGGCCTACCTTGGTATTGGCACATAACAAAACCTTGGCTGCACAATTGTACTCGGAGTTTAAGCAGTTTTTTCCCGATAATGCAGTTGAATATTTTGTCTCCTACTACGACTACTATCAACCCGAAGCTTATATACCTTCAAGCGGTACCTATATAGAAAAGGACCTTTCCATTAATGAGGATATTGAAAAACTGCGTTTGAGTGCCACTTCATCCCTATTATCGGGCAGAAGGGACATTTTGGTAGTGGCCTCCGTTTCCTGTTTATACGGTATAGGAAATCCAGTAGAATTTCAGAAAAATGTAATAGGGATAGAAAAGGATCAAGTTATTCCGAGGACCAAATTTTTACATCAGTTGGTACAAAGCTTGTACTCGAGAACGACTGCCGATTTTAGGAATGGAAATTTTAGGGTAAAGGGCGATGTGGTGGACGTATTTCCAAGTTATGCCGACCATGCCTTTAGAATTCATTTTTTTGGGGACGAAATTGAAGAAATAGAGGCCTTTGACCCCTACAAGAACAAAATACTGGAGAAGTACCAACAACTGAATATTTATCCGGCCAATATGTTCGTTACCTCCCCAGATGTATTGCAGAATGCCATTCACCTAATCCAGGAAGATATGGTGCTACAGGTGGCCTATTTTAAGGAAATAGGGAAACACCTAGAGGCAAAACGTTTGGAAGAACGTACAAATTTTGATTTGGAGATGATACGGGAATTGGGATATTGCTCAGGAATAGAAAATTATTCCAGGTATTTGGACGGTAGGGAACCCGGAACCCGGCCGTTCTGCCTATTGGACTATTTCCCAAAAGATTATTTGATGGTTGTTGATGAAAGCCATGTTACCATTCCACAGGTACACGCCATGTATGGAGGCGATAGGTCGAGAAAGGAAAATTTGGTGGAATACGGCTTTCGATTGCCTGCGGCCATGGACAACAGACCGCTAAAATTTGAGGAATTTGAAGCCCTTCAAAATCAAGTTATCTATGTAAGCGCCACTCCTGCAGACTACGAACTGGAATTGAGCCAAGGGGTTTATGTGGAGCAGGTTATTAGGCCAACAGGGCTTTTGGATCCTATCATTGAAGTGCGTCCCAGCTTAAACCAAATTGATGACCTCATCGAGGAAATCCAATTGAGGGTTGAAAAGGATGAACGGACATTGGTCACCACCTTAACCAAACGAATGGCGGAAGAATTGGCCAAGTATTTGACCAGGATAAATGTTCGCTGTCGTTATATACATAGTGATGTGGATACCTTGGAAAGGGTTGAAATAATGCAGGATCTGCGCAAAGGTGTTTTTGATGTGCTTATAGGGGTGAATTTATTGCGGGAAGGCTTAGATCTACCAGAAGTCTCCCTAGTGGCCATTTTGGATGCCGACAAGGAGGGCTTTCTTAGAAGCGCAAGATCCCTCACCCAGACGGTGGGCCGTGCAGCCAGGAATCTAAATGGAAAAGCCATTATGTATGCTGATAAAATTACCAATAGCATGCAAAAAACAATTGATGAGACCAACTACAGACGGGAAAAACAAACTACCTATAATCTTGAAAATAATATTACTCCCACGGCACTGAACAAAAGTTTGGACAGTGTTTTGGCCAAAAATTCCGTCTCCACCTATCATTTTGAGAAAGAAGAAATGAAGGCAGCGGAGCCCGACTTATTGTACCTTACCAATGAACAAAAGGAAAAAATGATAAGGGACAAAAGAAAGGCTATGGAAAAGGCGGCCAAAGACTTGGATTTTATGCAAGCTGCAAAGTTAAGGGACGAAATTAAATCGCTTCAGGAACAGGAATAAAACACCATTCTGCGCATTTTATTGAGAAATGGTTTCATGGGCATTTAACAAAACAAAAAGCGCTTCGATTTCTCAAAGCGCTTTTCCAATCAACCAACCAATCTATAATGTACCCCACTGGATACAAAACTACTTTTAAGCTTACGCTATTTCAATTAATCTTTTAGGCTTAGGTAATGCCTCTTCTTTTTTAGGAAGAACAAATTTTAGGATACCATCTTCGTAGGTGGCGTTAATTTTATCCAAGGAAATAGTTTCAGGCAAACTAAACACCCTTTTAAAGGATGAAAAAGTAAATTCCCTTCTGGTATATCCATCATCCTCTTTATTTTCCTCACTTTTAACCTCAGAGGAAATAGTTAGGATGTCATTATCGATTTCAACATTGAAATCTTCTTTTTTCCTTCCAGGTATTGCCAATTCCAATACATACTCAGTTTCGGTTTCCTTAACATTGGCAGCCGGTACACTTTCCTTGAAGTTATCTATACCACCAAACCAATCTGGTCTTAAAATTTCGTTCATTAATGAAGGAAACATAACATTATTTCTTTTTACTAGACTCATGACTTTTATATTTTAAGTTATACTTTAAATTCTCATGATCTAAAAGGCAAATGTTATACCGATTGCATTTTAATGCCATTGTGTCACTATTTCAACTTAATAACAGGACATTATGTCGCATACTATCAATTGTTATAAGCTTTAAATATATTGATCAGCACGGCAGGTGGGACCACTTTGTCAGGATAATTGTGCATTACGGTAAGAACTTGCTCTATGGCGGCCTGTGGAAGTCCAAATCCAAGTCCTATGTTATGCAGCTGTTCAATTTCTACCAGGTGCTGCTCCTTGTCCACATTCATAAGCAGTACCAGGCGATGAAATTGAAGGATGCGCTCCGCTTCGGATTTAAGCAATACCTTTCCAACTTTCTTATGAAAAAGGGAATCGAAGGTTTCCTTATCGACCTCCAACTGCTTGGCTACACCCAGTAAAAAATTATACTCCGAATCCTTGATTTCCTTGTCTGTCTTTGCAAAAGAAATCATTTGGGAAAGAATGCCCAGCTTCTCCAAATACGTACTCATAAATTACAGTTTAACACTAAGTTACATTAAATAGCATTGATTTCTTGTCTTCGGATGCAGGAAAGTAATCCCAAACTAGTCCCACATCCTATTTTTTGTAATATCTTGTCAAAAAAATTATCATATGACCAATAATGATGTTCTTAAAAAATTAAGGGTTGCCTTAAAATTACGGGATGATGAAATTGTAGAAATTTTAAAATTAGTCGATTTTAAAATTACCAAAAGCGAGTTGGGAGCTTTTTTCAGAAAAGAAGATCACCCAAACTATGTAGAATGTGGCGATCAAATTTTACGTAATTTTTTAAATGGTTTGGTGATACATTATCGTGGGACCAGGGAGAATCCCAAAGACCCAAAATTATCTTTGCCCAAGCCAAAAAAGGAGGCTATTTTTAAAAAACATCAAAAACCTGGATTCAAGGAGCAACAGAAAAAGAAAATGGATCACGACATTAGCCCTGTAAAGTACAAAAACAAAAAAAAATCCTGACCCTTTAGAACTTTTCTAGGTTAAGACTACCTTGGTTTATCGAGAACTAATGGTATTCAACGTAAAATACGTTCAACAAAAAAAGGCAGTACTGTTACAGCACTGCCTTTTCTTATTTTTATACTTTCTTGGTATTATGCCAATACTTCCTTCACCTTATCAGCAGCTTCTTGAAACTGAACTGCGGAATGTACGGCCAGACCTGAATTATCAATAATTTCCTTGGCCAATTCAGCATTGGTACCCTGTAATCTTACAATAATAGGCACCTTTATGGCATCTCCCATATTTTTGTAGGCATCCACTACCCCTTGCGCTACACGATCGCAACGAACAATACCTCCAAAAATATTTATGAGGATACATTTAACAGCAGGATCCTTCAAAATAATCCTGAAGGCCTCCTCTACCCTTTTGGCATCAGCGGTTCCCCCTACATCCAAAAAGTTGGCTGGCTCACCACCGGCCATTTTAATAAGATCCATTGTAGCCATAGCCAGTCCCGCACCGTTCACCATGCAACCAACATTTCCATCCAAGTCAACGTAGTTAAGACCTACAGCCCTTGCCTCTACCTCAATTGGATTCTCCTCTAGCAAATCCCGCATTTCTGCATATTGCTTTCTTCTATATAGTGCATTATCATCAATGGATACTTTGGCATCCACTGCCATAATCTTATCATCGGATGTCTTAAGAACAGGGTTTATTTCGAACAAACTTGCATCGCTCTCCACATAAGCCTTGTATAAACTGGTAACAAACTTGGTCATTTCCTTAAAAGCCGTTCCGGACAAGCCCAAGTTAAAAGCTATTTTCCTTGCTTGAAAAGGCAATAAACCAGTAGCTGGGTTTATTTCTTCCGTAAAAATAAGGTGCGGTGTTTTCTCTGCAACCTCCTCTATATCCATTCCACCTTCGGTAGAATACATGATCATATTTCTCCCAGCGGCCCTGTTCAATAAAACGGACATATAAAATTCACTGGTTTCACTGTCCCCAGGATAATAAACATCCTCTGCAACCAAAACTTTATGCACTTTTTTACCTTCCGCAGAAGTTTGCGGAGTAACTAAATTCATACCAATAATAGATCCTGAAATATCTTCTACCTCACGCAAGTTCTTCGCCAATTTAACTCCACCTCCTTTTCCTCGTCCACCTGCGTGAACCTGGGCCTTAATTACATGCCAACCGGTTCCGGTTTCCTGGGTCAATTGTTTGGCAGCATCTACTGCTTCCTTGGCATTATAAGCCACTAAACCGCGTTGAATGCGTACTCCAAAGCTCGCTAAAATCTCTTTTCCTTGATATTCGTGAAGGTTCATAAATTGAAGGTTCTAATTGTTTAGTTGCAAAAATAGGAAACACAGCGGATTTACCCTAATTAAATAAAACAGAAAATACTTGGCCCCAAGTATAAGTAAATTGTACCGCCTAAAGCCAAAAATAAATGAAACACCACTTCTAAGTTTTATCCCAATAAGAACAATATGCCATGGGCAGAGTCTCTGTGATATGTCAGAGAAAGAATCTATCAATTTTCAGAAAACCTTACTTTTTGCTTTCATTTTAAATTTTGAATTCCCTAAAATCTATGGGGTCGAAATTTTTGAAATGTCCGTTCATCCCGATCATTTCCTTAGATTGGTTTATCTGCTTTAAAACTTGAATGGTATTGGTCAAATGAGCTTTTATAAACAATAGACGCTCACTTTTATAATTCATTTTCAGGAGTTTGTATTCCTGAGCCAGGGAAAGTCCTATCTTATGTATCAATTGATAAATATCAAAATTTTCTACCGTAAGGCCCAAAATAGACACATCCATTAGACCATATAGTTCAATAATAAGGCCAAGGACATTTTCTTCCAAGGTCCTAACGCTATCATCATAATATGGTAAATATTCCACCTGTCCCGCCGCATACAATTTGCCGTCCATAACTTTTTGGAAAGTATTGATTTTAAAGGTTCGCCGGCCAATACAAACAATATCCATCTCGCCAGTATCATAGGTCTTTATTATTTCCTTTAGCTCCAGCTCCGTTCCATATGCTATTTCTCCATCAATATAAGCAGGAACCCCAAAATTAATAGCCATTTCCCTGGCATCCCTTATCAATTGTTTGTAGCGTTCTTCAAAAATGTGAAGGGCCACAATTTCACCAGGGAAAAAAACGGACGGTAAAGGAAACATAGGTAGCAACATAATTTTTTTGTTTAAAATTACAACGGACTCAACTAAAATCAAACCCTAATCATTCAACCATTGTTATATAAATAACAATATGTTACATTTTTCAACTATTGCTATATATTTTTGCTCAAAAACAATAAGTAGTCTAAATTTGCACAAAATATTGAACAATGCGAAACACTGACTTATTAAAGATAGCACAAACTTATGGTGACCCAGTCTATGTATACGATTCTGAGAAAATAATTTCCCAGTTTCATAGATTGACAAATGCATTTAAAGACGTAAAAAAATTACAATTAAATTACGCCACAAAGGCTCTTTCCAATATTGCCATTTTAAAATTGATGAACAGTTTGGGCAGCGGCCTTGATACCGTTTCCATACAAGAAGTTCAATTGGGACTCATGGCCGGTTTTGAGCCAAGTTCTATTATATTTACACCAAACGGTGTGTCCTTGGAGGAGATAGAAGAGGCAGCTAAATTGGGGGTACGTATCAACATTGATAACCTATCCATTCTAGAACAGTTTGGCAGCAAGCATCCGGATATTCCTGTTTGTATTAGAATAAATCCGCACGTAATGGCGGGAGGAAATTCTAAAATCTCAGTAGGGCATATTGACTCCAAATTTGGTATCAGCATACACCAAATACCTCATTTACTGCGTATCGTTAATCTTACGAATATGAAGGTAAATGGGATACACATGCATACTGGAAGTGACATTCTGGATATAGATGTATTCCTTTATGCCTCCGAAATTCTTTTTGAAACAGCCAAGAATTTCCAAGATCTTGAATTTATAGACTTCGGAAGTGGATTCAAAGTATCTTACAAAGAAGGGGATATTGAAACCAATATTGAAGAATTGGGTAAAAAATTAGGAAAACGTTTCAACTCTTTTTGCAAGGAATATGGTAGGGAATTGACCTTGGCTTTTGAGCCAGGTAAGTTTTTGGTCAGTGAGGCCGGTTTCTTCCTAGCAAAAGTCAATGTGGTAAAACAAACCACTTCAACTGTTTTTGCCAGTGTAGACTCTGGATTCAACCATCTTATTCGCCCCATGTTTTATGGTGCCATCCACAGTATTGAAAATATCTCCAATCCTGAAGGACGTGAAAGATATTATTCCGTCGTGGGTTATATTTGTGAGACCGATACTTTTGCAAGCAATAAGCGGATTAGTGAGATTTCCGAAGGGGATATCCTATGCTTTAAAAATGCAGGTGCGTACTGTTTCACCATGGCCAGCAATTACAACTCAAGATTTAGACCGCCCGAGGTTTTATGGCATAAAGGGAAAGCAATTCTTATAAGGGAAAGAGAAACTTTTGACGACCTCATCAAAAACCAGATCGATGTCCAAGACTTGTTCAGCCCTGTTAAAGAAAAGGCAATAGCAAAATAAAATTGCCGAAATTTCGTTAGTTTTGATGTTGGTATCGGACTAATCCCTTAAAATATGGTCGTGAAATTAGTTTCCAAATCATTTTTCAAAAAAGCTATTCTTTTTTGTTTAGCCGTGTTACCCCTTGGTAGCATGGCACAGGAGGTTAAATGGCTTAGTTGGGATGAGGCCGCCAAATTGGCTGAAACGGAGCAAAATCCGAAGAAAATTTTTATTGATGTCTATACCGACTGGTGTGGATGGTGTAAAAAAATGGATAAGGATACCTTTCAGAATGCAGAAGTTGCCGAATACATGTCCAAAAACTATTATATGGTAAAGTTGGATGGAGAAGGTAAGGAACCTATTGTTTTCAGAGGCAAAACCTTTAAATTTGTTCCTTCGGGAAGAAACGGATATCATGAATTTGCAGCAGCATTGATGCAGGGTAAAATGAGTTATCCTACAACCATATTCTTGGATGAAAAGATGAATATGCTTTCCCCTGTTCCCGGCTATCAAAAGCCAGAACCTTTTCTAAAAATAGCGAAGTATTTTGGTGAAAATATCCACAAGGAGAAAGACTGGAATACCTACGATAGCGAAAGCAAATAGTATAATCTACATTATATTCAAGATAAAGAAATAAAAAAGCCGGTCACAGCCGGCTTTTTTATTATCTAAATATATCTACTGCAAGTATAATTTACCTGCTATAGTTGGGTGACTCCTTAGTAATGGTTACGTCATGAGGGTGGCTTTCGTTGATTCCACTCGCGGTAATCTTAACAAATCTTCCGGACTCTTTAAGTGTTTCTATATCCTTGGCCCCGCAATATCCCATCCCGGCACGAAGGCCTCCAATAAATTGATGGATGCTTTCATAAAGATCTCCTTTATAAGGAACACGACCCACGATACCTTCTGGCACCAATTTTTTGATATCATCTTCAACATCTTGGAAATACCTGTCCTTACTACCTTGTTTCATGGCCTCTACAGAACCCATCCCTCTATAGGATTTAAATTTACGTCCTTCGTAGATAATGGTCTCACCAGGCGACTCTTTGGTTCCTGCCAGCAAAGAACCTAACATAACTGTATCGGCCCCTGCAGCGATAGCCTTGGGAATATCTCCGGTATAACGTATTCCTCCATCGGCGATAACGGGAACCCCACTACCCTTAATTGCCGCTGCTACTTCCAATACCGCTGAAAATTGAGGAAAGCCAACCCCTGCAACCACACGGGTGGTACAGATAGAACCGGGACCTATTCCTACTTTCACGGCATCCGCTCCGGCCTCCACCAAATACTTGGCAGCCTCTGCAGTGGCTATGTTACCTACAATAACTTCCAAATCTGGAAATCTCTTCTTCACTTCCTTTAAAACAGTGACTACACCTTTGGTATGCCCATGCGCAGTATCGATTACAACGGCATCTACACCCGCGTTCACTAGAGCTTCCGCCCTATCCACGGCATCACCGGTAACCCCTAAGGCAGCAGCAACACGCAATCTTCCATACTGATCCTTATTGGCTATTGGCTTCTGGGTAAGTTTTGTAATATCCCTAAAGGTAATAAGCCCAACAAGCTTGTAGTCCTTATCAACAACGGGTAATTTTTCAATTTTGTTTACCTGCAAAATATCCTCAGCCTGCTCCAAAGAAGTTCCTTCGGCTACAGTAACTAGATTTTTGGAGGTCATAACCTCGGAAATGGGACGATCATTATTTTTTTCAAAACGAAGATCCCTATTGGTTACGATACCTATAAGTTTACCCTTATCATCTACAATGGGTATCCCGCCAATACTGAATTCCTTCATATTTGCTTTGGCATCCCTTACCTTTGAATTTAAAGGCAGGGTAACCGGATCTATGATCATACCGCTTTCCGCTCGTTTTACCTTGCGTACCTTCAGCGCTTGCTGTTCTATGGTCATGTTCTTATGCAAAACACCAATTCCACCTTCCTGGGCAATGGCAATGGCCATACGGGATTCCGTTACGGTATCCATAGCTGCCGAAACAATGGGAACATTGATCGTAATGTTTCTAGTAAATTTTGTTTGAATATTGACTTCCCTGGGAAGTACTTCTGAAAATGCTGGAACCAAAAGTACGTCATCGTACGTAAGACCTTCGCCAACAATTTTATTTAGGTGAGCTTGCATAGCAATTAAAGATTAATTGCGTGCAAATATACTACATTTAAAAGAACTGATGAACAGTTATTGTGTTAATTGACTGTTACCGTTTTTTTACACAATTGATAAAGCACCAATAAAGCAGCAACACTAAAGGTCAAGGTCATTAAAATACCTGAAAGGATAACCACATATTTCATCCATAGTAACCCCGACCACATTAAATAAATGCCCCCAAAAGTTAAAATCACTGATAAAAAAGGTTCTATTGTAAGGAACATTTTAAGCTTGTGAGAAAGTTTGGCGAGCCATACCAGTCCACCAAGTAGAAAAAAAATGAGCGACATGGAAAGAATATGGGTATGTATAATGGTTAGCATTTCCCGTTCCCCTTTTTTGAACTTCATTACCTCTGCCTCCTCATCCTCCTCATTTCCCAAATAATTTTCCACAATGCCGTGGGGAGAGGCGGTACTGGTTTCAGAAACAAATAAAAGGCCAGTATAAAAGCCAATACTCAGTACAAGAACAAAGGTGGCAACAAACCATTTTATTCCCTTGGGCAATGTCAATAAGAGACCGTCATAACCCATTAAAGCAAGTTTTTTTCTTGAAGAATGCCAACTGTTTGCAACAGCTTATCCATTGATGTAGTCATGGAACGTACCGAAATTGTTGCGCCAGAAATACCGTCTATATTGGTTTCATGGCTAACCCTATCTTTACCTGTTTTTCCGGTAAACTGCTCCAACCACCTTTTGCTTCCAATTTCCCCACCGTACTCTTCACGATATATCAAGACCTTTGAGTGGATTATTTCCAAATTGGGATTGAAGATGACCAAATAATCGAATTGCGCTGTCTTACTGGGTGCCTGATCTACAAAGGCGTATCCCAGCAAGGTGTTGCCCTGTTTTATATGGAAGAAATTATCAGTAGTAATCTTGGTCGGAAGTTGTTCGTTTACTGTCTTGGAAACAGCAAAGGACGTCAAGGAGTAATTTGTGGTATCAAATATCTTTTCCACTTCCTTGTCCATTTTCTTTTGAACATTTTTCGGGATTCCAAACCCAAAAAACATCAAAGAAAAAAAAGCTAAAATAACCGTTATCCGTTTTCTAAAATTCATGCCCCAAATATACTAATTTAGAATCATTTTTAATAATAATTAAGATATTTAGGGCTATGAATTGGAAAATTTACTTATTCTGGATTAGAACCAAACTCCAATACCAAAATTCAATACATTTTGAAGATCACTATTGTCTACCGCGTTAGATTTAAATTGATAATCCCCTTTCAACACAACTCCCGGTGCTAAATGATAGGTAAGGCCTGTAGTTACATCCGTTTTGTTGTATGCATCGTTCCTTACCAAAGAACCCGCTGTATCGGCATGGGTATCATATTTTTCGTATCTGGCAAAGGCAAACAGTTTTTGCTCATTACCAGCTGGCAAAAGATTGTAGGCACCTTCCACATACCATCCTTGCAGAGCGCTACCCAAATTACTACCGGTTAAAGCGTTGTAATCTTCGGTATCGGAAAGGGAGGCATATATAAATTGTCCTCTTGCCGTAAAATTACCTAGTGCGTATCTTGCATCCAAGCCAACCATGGAAATTCCAATGTTTGCTCCTGTAAGCTCTTCTACATCATCGGCAGCCTGAGTTTTTCCAAAATATCCAGAAAGCCCTACACGCAGGCCTGGGATTCCGTAATAATCCAATTTAGCGGAAAGGGTTGGAGTATCGATGGTAGATTTGATTCCTTTTTGTCTTCCTCCCCTTAATCCACTGGAACCTTGCAAAAATCCATTGATTCCGCCTTCGCCGTCAGCTTCTGTAGATTTAAATCCGTTGAATATATAAGCTTGGTATCCCAAAGATAGGTCGTTCACCCTCCCGAAAACACCGACTCCCAATTCCCTCCAAGTGGTAGGAACTATAACATTGTCCATAGCAGGACGCTCTGTTCCGTTGAAAGTAGTTGGTTCATGAAATTCGTTGACAATACCCATTGGCACCAACATTAAACCACCCCTAAGATTAACGCTATTTCCAAGATTATAGTTAACAAAAGCCTGTTCCACGTATACTTCCTCAACATGTTCAAATTCAATCTCAGTAACAAATTGAGCCCTATCGTTAAACCTATACCCCAAAAGCAGTACCAACCTTTGAACATCTATCTCTCCATTGTCGCCTTCAGGCTGATTGTAAAGCATTTCCCCATAGGCACCTACGGTAACTGCCGAGGCATAATTACCAGAAAGCAAGCGTTGGGCTGCATTCAATTGTTTTTGTGGATCCAAGGTAATGGAATCATTGGCAGTCTGAGCAAATACTCCAGTTGCTAAGAGTAATCCGAATACTACAGAAATTCTTTTCATTATAAAATTGTTCTTATTTAGATTGGATAAATATAAATTTCGGGTGCAAATATAATAGCAAGAACCAAACTGACAAACTTAATTTAAACTAAATCTAAATAAATATTGAATTTTAACACATTTCAGAAACTAGTGTTAGGAGCATTGTTATGAGCAGAAAAAAGAGCTCCCTAATTCCATTGGAATGCAAAGTATTCACAAGGTCCGGAACCTATATTCTTAATGGCATGGGGAACATTGGAGGGAAGAAAGTATAAATCCCCTTCCTGGGCCCTAAAAACGCCATTACCAATTTCCATCTCGGTTTGTCCACTGATTACCAGAACTACCTCCGTAGCATAGTGGGTATGGGGTTCATGACTTTTAATACCTGACTTTAAAGTAGTTACGTGCATCTCATAATAAGGACACATGGCCGTTGAACGATGGAAGAAATTCCGAATACCCCCCTTATCATGCTCTTTGAAATCCAAGTCCTCAAAATTAATGAGGGTAGACCCACCGCTCTTCCTAGCCCTCCTTACATCCATGTTACCTTTGGACTTATAGATCATAGTGTAATAAGTACTACTCGGTGACAAACTTTTCACAAAAGCCTTGTCGCCCGGCATAATCACAATTACACTGTTTTTTCCTAGGGTCTCCGTTCTAGTATTGACTTTCACCTGAACTTCGCCTTCCTTAATGATCAAGATTTGTTCCTGATTGGAATTAAAAAGATTTCGACCATCCGATGAATTTGAAAGCTGCACCGTTTTGAATTCCATTTTATCAAAATGCATGGTTTCACCTTGGATCATAACCGAATCGGCCAGAGTTCTTGGAAAACGATATACATTAGATTCAATTCTATTGGGAACAACATCGCTCCATAACCAAGACAATGATTCAGGCAAAATAGCACCTCCATGGATTCCGCTATGGCCACCCGAACCTTTTTCGAACTTAAAGTCGTACCCTTTATATTTCAGTGCCGATTCCATCTGTAAATTCGCCAACCACCAATCCCCATATTGATTATTGAGATCATCACTACCATCCTGCAAAAAAACCTTAATATCCTTATGGTCTTGCTTTCTTATCATAGAAGGATAATTGTGTCCACCCCTAATGTCCGTGAAACTTCCTATATGGCTCAATACTTTATGAAACGCCTCAGGGTAGAACCATGCAGCTGAAAAAGCACATATTCCTCCAGAGGACATACCCGCAATTGCCCTAAGTTCTGGATCTTCGGAAATATTATAACTTTTTTTAATTTCAGGTATCATTTCTTCCAGAAGAAATTTCCCATAGGCATCCGAGACGGTGTCATACTCCAGACTTCTATTTGATGATTTCCAAGGATTATCCACTTTAGCAGCATCCAAGTCATGGCCAGGATTTATAAACAGGCCAATAGTTACGGGCATTTCTCCTTGTGCTATAAGATTATCAAAAACGGTGGGCACCTTAAATTGACCCTGAACGTCAACATAGGCATGCCCGTCCTGAAATACCATCAAAGCGCTAGCCTCGGCAGGGTTGTATTGACTTGGCACATAAAGGTAATAATCCCTTATGGTATTAGGGTAAATTTTGCTTTTCCATTGATGCTTGCTCACCTTCCCTTGAGGTATCCCTTCATAGCTATCTGAATTAGGCCCTGTCGTATACGACTCTTGAGAAGTACCTCTGGACGGACATGCCGCTATAAAAACAAACAACACATATAAACTACCGCAGGTAATTAGCCTCTGAAGAATTTTCATTTTTTGATATTTGGTTCTTATTAAATAACAATATAGGAGTTTAAATATCAGTAAACTGAGGATTTCAACACTTTAATCAACAAAAATTGCCATTAAGGTTTCCTTGGGTGTTTCCCGTTTTAAGCGATTAAATCAATACTTGGAAAACAGGTCGGTTGCCTTGTTGAAAGCCGCCTCAAAAGCCATCCAATTAACATTTGTATCGGCCTTGACCGCCGTAAAGTAGGAAAGCATCTTTTCGGTGGGCATATTTCCAGTGAGCTCATCCTTTGCCATTGGACACCCTCCAAAACCCTGCACTGCCCCATCAAACCTACGACAGCCAGCCTTGTAGGCTGCATCAACTTTTTCGTGCCATTTGGAAGGAGTGGTATGTAGATGGGCTCCAAATTCGATTTCAGGGAATTTTGGAATCAGGTTGGAAAATAAATAGTCGATTACCTCCGGGGTCGAAGATCCCACCGTATCTGAAAGTGATAATATTTTTACCCCCATCCCGGCCAGTCTTGTTGTCCATTCCCCCACTATCTCAACATTCCAAGGATCCCCATATGGGTTCCCAAATCCCATAGAAATATAAGTAACCACTTCTTTGCCAGAGTCTCCTGCAATCCTTAAAATTTCTTCAAGTGTCGCTACTGATTCAGTAATTGTTTTGTGGGTATTCCGCATTTGGAAATTCTCCGAAATGGAAAAAGGATATCCCAGATAATCAATGGAATTATGTTCGGAGGCATCCATTGCCCCTCTCACGTTTGCGACAATAGCCAATAACTTACTTGTGGTCTTGGATAGGTCCAATTGGGAAAGGACCTCAGCCGTATCAACCATTTGAGGAATTGCCCTGGGAGAAACAAAACTCCCAAAGTCTATGGTATCAAAACCACAATTCAAAAGGGATTGAATGTACTTTACCTTTTTTTCTGATGGAATAAAAGTTTTGATGCCTTGCATGGCATCTCTTGGACATTCTATTATTTTAACGGTATTGGACATTCCCCTGCTTAAGCTTTATCAAAATTAATATTATTTATCTGATATCAACAGATAAACAGCAATACCCACAAAAACGATAATCTGAAGCCATTTCAAGACTTTTCCCAATTGTCCATGCTCCTTTATATACTTCGAAATAGTTCCTGAAAGAATGGCTATGGCACTAAAAATAGTAAAGGAAACTAATATAAATATAGCAGCAAGCACGTAAAATTGTATGACAATATTTAAAAAATGGCTAAACAAAAAACCAGGAAAAAAGGCCAAGAAAAATATGGCTACTTTCGGATTTAATACATTCATAATAAAACCCTTTTTGTATAAATCCATTAATGATTTTTGGTCTTTATCATCATTTTTTACTTCTATTTTATCACTGCTTCTAAAAACTAAAAAAGCTAGGTAAAACATATATAACGCACCAAAAAGTTTAATGGAGAAGTAAACATTGGGATTTTGTTTTATTAATGCAGAAACCCCAAAGGCCAAAAGAGTTGCATGTACAAGACAACCAGTCATAAGCCCAGCTACGGTAGCAATACCGTATTTCCGGCCGTAGGTAATGCTTTGTATCAGTACAAAAATATTGTCAGGACCAGGGGTAATGGCTAGAATTGCTGTAGCCATAACGAATGCCAATAATACATCGTAATACATGTCGAATTAAATTAATAAATTAATGAGGGCTTGAAAATACCAATTATTTGCCATCTTTTCCATAAACAAAGCTTGATAAATATCTTACCAGAGCACTAATCATTATTCATCTTTTTTATATCTTCCACAAAAATTTAATTATGAAACCAGTTTTTTACACCCTTAGCCTATTGGCAGCAATATTATTAATGAGTTTTAACATTCCGAAAACTACTAATTTGAAAGAGGATATAAGTATGGAAAATTCCAAAAAGCAGGACAGCGTATTGCGCCATGTAGTACTTTTTAAGTTTAAAGCAAATACCTCCAAAGAGGACATTGCAAAAGTAGAGGCCGCTTTTAGCGCCCTACCTTCCAAAATACCGCAGATAGTGGGTTATGAATGGGGAATAAACAATAGTCCTGAAGGATTGGACAAAGGATTTACCCATTGTTTTTTCCTTACCTTCCACAGTGAAGCAGATCGTGCCATATATCTTCCACATCCGGACCATAAGGCTTTTGGGGCGGTGTTGACCCCACATTTGGAAGATGTAACCGTGGTGGATTATTGGACCAAATAGTTAAAGAATTTTGAGGATAAAAACTAACGTCCTACCAAAAAAAGGGTTGACCCAATGATGGTCAACCCTTTTTTTATTCCGTGAAATATAAGGGATACTGTCTACCCTTTCAGCTGTTAAGCCTATTAACAATGGCCTTGTTGATTCTCTTTATCAGTGACGGGCCTTCATAAATAAACCCGGTATACAATTGTACCAAATCGGCACCCGCGTCCAATTTTTCAAGGGCATCTTCGGCTGAATGAATTCCACCTACGCCGATAATGGGAAACGCCTTATTGCTTTTTTGGGACAAAAAGCGGATAACTTCCGTACTTCTTTTGGTAAGAGGTTTACCGCTTAAACCACCTGCTTCTTCTTTTAACAAAATATCGGATTTCAGATTATCGCGAGATATCGTTGTATTGGTGGCAATTACCCCATCTATATCCGTATCCTTTACTATGCCAATAATATCCAGCAACTGCTCATCCGTTAAGTCGGGAGCTATTTTCAAAAGAATAGGTTTTTCCTTCCTATCCTTTAATTTTGCCAATTTGGTATTTTCCTTTTTCAATTCCTTAAGCAAGGCTGTCAATGGTTTCCTATCTTGAAGTTCCCTAAGGCCGGGGGTATTTGGTGAGCTAACATTCACTACAAAGTAATCTACATGGTCGAACAGGGCATCAAAACATATCAAATAATCCTTTGCTGCCAGTTCGTTCGGGGTCACCTTGTTCTTCCCGATATTGCCCCCGATTAAAACCCTATGACTTTTTTTTAGATTTTCAACAGCATCGAACACCCCCTTATTATTAAACCCCATTCTATTGACGATGGCCTGATCTTCTTTTAAGCGAAACAAGCGCTTTTTGGGATTTCCATCCTGAGGTTTGGGAGTCAAGGTCCCTATTTCAATAAATCCAAATCCAAAATCGGATAGTTCATTGTACAACTTGGCATCCTTGTCGAAGCCCGCTGCCAAGCCCACCGGATTTTTAAATTTCAAACCGAACAATTCACGTTCGAGACGAGGGTCGTTGACGGAATATAAAGTCCTGAATATTCCAGCAAATCCTATACTGGACAACAAACGAATTGTTCTAAAGGTGAAATGGTGAACCCTTTCTGGATCAAATTGAAAAAGGATGGGGCGGATAAGCTGCTTATACATTTAAATTATTTTCCGCAAAAATACAAACTAGCCGTGCTAAACTATCCTAAGCACACGCTTTTTATTAACATTTACGACAACTTATTCCGGTACCACTACTAGGGGTTGCCGTGATACTTCCTGGCAAAGGGTAACGTACCGTTGGTATTGCTTTTCATTGAAAAGTGCTAAAAGTTTAAGGTCGTATTTTTTAAAAACCTGTTTCATTCGCTCCTCCAGTACCTTATACTTCGCCCCCAATGCCGTTAAATCCTCAGGGGTACTTTGCGGGTGATTTTCAAAAAGATTTTTCCGCTCTTCATCCAATAAACGGGTTTCAATTTCCAGTGCTGCCTTAAACTCCTCCAAATTGGTTATCTGCTCTTCTTTAAGCTGAAATATTTGTATTATTGTATCCGATTCCGTCGCACCAATGCCCAAACTACATTCTTGTTGAGCTTGTACGGATATCACAAATCCGACAATAAGGATCAAGGTGGAAAAAACTTTCTTACACATAGGTTTTTGTGCTGGTTTAAAGTACAAATATAAAGTAATAATACAACCAGCTGCGCTTCCCCGAAGGTTATCTTTCCAAATTAATCCATTAATAGTATAATAGAATTTGCTCTGAACCTCAGGTCCACGGGCTACTCCACCTTACTCCCCAAGACAAGGCTGACAAGCCTAGGCTATACAGTTGCCATAACAGGCCCAAATAAAAAATAATAAACTGTATTTTTGATTAAAATTTAGTTTTATGCAACACATTATAGACCGGTTTATAAGTTATATTACCATAGACACCCAAAGCGACCCTAACTCGGCTACCACCCCTAGCACTGACAAGCAATGGACACTTGCCCATAAATTGGTGGAGGAACTCAAGCAGATAGGAATGCAGGATGTAGTTATAGATGACAAAGCTTACATTATGGCTACTTTACCCAGCAATTTGGACAAGGAAGTGCCTACTATTGGCTTTATCTCCCATTTTGATACCTCTCCAGATTTCACGGCAACCGACGTAAATCCACAAATAATAAAAAATTATGATGGCGGGGATATTGTTCTGAACAAAGCGGAAAATATAATACTCTCTCCAAGTTATTTTGATGACCTCTTGCAATACAAGGGCAATACCCTTATCACTACAGATGGCTCCACCTTGTTGGGTGCCGATGATAAGGCCGGAATAACGGAGATTATTACCGCCATGGAGTATTTAATACAACATCCGGAAATTAAACATGGTAAGATCAGGGTGGGCTTTACCCCAGATGAAGAAATTGGTCGCGGGGCACACCATTTTGATGTTGCAGCATTTGGCGCCGAATGGGCCTATACTATGGACGGTAGCCAAATTGGGGAATTGGAATATGAAAACTTCAATGCGGCAGGTGCCAAAATAATCATTAAAGGAAAAAGTGTACATCCGGGTTATGCCAAAGGAAAAATGGTAAATGCCATTTTGATCGCCAACGATTTTATTTCCCAATTACCCGGCCATGAAGTGCCCCAAAAAACTACCGGACGGGAAGGTTTCTTTCACGTGCACCACCTTAAAGGAGAAATTGAGCTTGCCGAAATTGAATTGATCATTCGGGATCACGACCCAAAAAAATTCGAGCAGCGCAAAGAACTATTACAATATATCACGGAAAATTTGAATGCAGAATACGGCGATTTTGTATCACTTGATATTAAAGATCAATATTTTAATATGCGGAAAAAAATAGAACCGGTGATGCATATTGTTGAAATTGCCAAGGAGGCGATGGAAAGTTTGGGCATTACCCCAATTATAAAACCAATACGCGGCGGTACCGATGGTTCACAATTGAGCTTTATGGGGTTGCCATGCCCCAATATTTTTGCTGGCGGACATAATTTTCATGGAAAATATGAATATGTCCCTGTAGAAAGTATGCAGAAAGCGGTTGATGTTATCGTAAAAATTTGCGAACTTACAGCTAAAAGATAACTTAAGTATTTGTGTGCCCATAACAGCGCGACAATATACATTTCATTTGGCAGGAAAAATGAAGACCCAAGAAAAGATAGAAGCATATTTCGAAAAAGAACAGCCCTTTAGGGAAGGTATTTGCCTTTTGCGGGAATTGGCCCATAAAACCGGACTTATTGAAACGTACAAATGGGGTAGCCCTGTATACACCATAGACAATAAGAATGTTCTAGGTATTTTAGCCTTTAAACATCATTTCGGCATCTGGTTCTATAATGGCGTCTTTTTAAGTGACCCGAAAAAAGTACTGGAAAATGCACAGGAGGGAAAAACAAAGGCCATGAGGCACTGGAAATTTAGAACCATGGAGGATATTGATGAGGCTACGGTTTTAGCCTATTTTCATGAGGCTATCAGCAACCAAAAGAAAGGACTTGTCCTTGCCCCTGAAAAAAACAAACCAATTTCAATGCCTCCCTTGTTAAAAAAAGCACTTAACAATAATCAGGCTTTAAAAGCAAATTATGAAAGTCTAACCCCATATAAACAAAGGGAATATTGCGAGTATATTTCTCAAGCCAAACAGGAAAAGACCAAGCAGTCCCGACTGGAGAAATGTATTTCCCTCTTGGAAAAAGGTTTGGGGCTGCATGATAAGTATAGGAAAGGGTAGTCAGTGGTCAGTGGTCAGTGGTCAGTAGTCAGTAGTCAGTAGTCAGTAGTCAGTAGTCAGTAGTC
>TARA_R110002020_G_scaffold343264_2_pt1 | contig 72116 bp, 64 predicted proteins | sample TARA_R110002020 | Tara Oceans TARA_R110002020 (sample SAMEA4396489) | marine metagenome | biome: Westerlies Biome; feature: [MES] marine water layer (ENVO:01000295) within the mesopelagic zone...; material: water (ENVO:00002006), including particulate matter (ENVO:01000060) such...
CTTTACCAAAGGCGATGAGCAAAAAGTAATGCTGATGGGCTTGAAGAGATTCACCAAATCTGAGCTTTATAATACCAAGGAATTAAGAAGACAAATCGCTGATTATATGATTGATCAGGGTAAATATCCGTTTTAAGGTTGTGATAAATTGAGTACCCAAGCCTCCGAAATGAAAGAGTTCGGAGGCTTTTTTGGTATTATCCGCAGAGTCCACAAATAAAATGCGGAGAGCACAAGTCCTTAATTTTTCGAGCGAATGAGGGCTCAATTTTGACCTAATAGTATTTCATAATGATCTAATTCATGAAAAAGCTGCTCTAGTTCTATTTTTCCATGACCGAACTCATAGAAATGTAGAGCAGAGTCCTGGGATCAAAGAATCCTTTTTGGTTTATCTTGCTTCTTTAAATGTCTCAAGCTTTTACCAGTAACCAAAAACACTATGCACACAATAGCCCCTTTTAAAATTATAGGAATTACCACAAAAACCTCAAATACTACTGGAAAAGCTGCCGAGGATCTAGGAGCTCTTTGGGGAAGATTTTTTGAAGAGCAGGTTGGAGGAAAAATAGGCGGAAAACTAAGTGAAGATATTTACGCAATCTATACCGATTACGAATCTGACTTCACTGGAGACTATACTTGCCTGATAGGATACCAAGTATCTAGCTTCGAAAATGTAGCCGAAGGCCTTGTTGCGAGAGAATTCGATGGAGGCAGGCATATCAAGTTTGTAGCTGCTGGAAAAATGCCTGAGGCGGTAGTAGAAACTTGGCAGGAAATCTGGGCCAAGGATTCTGAATTAGACAGAAAATTTACTGCTGATTTTGAAGTTTATGGTGCAAAATCTCAGCAAGGAGATAATTCTGAGGTTGATATTTTTATTGCAGTCAAGTAAGAATTCCTGATAGTTTGCCTGCTTAAAAATAGTTGTTGTCTCAGGTTGGGAGTTGCAGATTTCCCACTACCTTAACAGGAATCAGTTACATCATTTCTCAAATGAAACTATGGCAAAGCAACCAGAAGGTAAACCTAAGAACGATAAATCTGCGGCTACCAAAACGTTAAAGGAAAAGCGTGCTGCAAAGGCCGCTAAAAAGGAAAGTAAGAAAAATAATTAGTCAACAAACAGAGGTCACAAGCCTCTGTTTTTTTATGCTAGCCATTTTAACTAAAATAGCCATAGGTGTGGTGAGAGAATTTTACGGCTAAGAAAAATCACCTATATTTGAATCAATTGCACGGGGTGCCTTCCTTTTGGTGAGGCTGAGAAAATACCCGAATTACCTGATTTGGATCATGCCAACGTAGGGATGCTAAAGCCAAAAAACGCCTTTGTTTTCTCTTGGTTGTCTGACCGCAGGAAATGCAGTTAACATTTTTGCAACCTAAAATTCCATATGGAACTCGAGAAAAAGAACTTCGAATTACTGCCTGAAGCGCAGAAAAACTGGCAAAATCGTCCTGAATGGTTTTTCAACCGTGCCCACACAGACACCTATGAGCTTTGGTATGAAGGGCGATACAAGCGCGCCGAAGTTTGGCAAAAGAAGGTCATGGAGCAGTTGGTGTCCAAAGACAAGCGAGTAAAGACACTCTTGGAATTCGGCTGTGGTACTACTCGCTTTACGCGCTGGTGGAAGGAAATCGGCATCAAGGCAACTGGCGGAGATATTTCTCCACTGATGCTTTCGCAGGCTATCCATTTGTTTGATGGTGATTTGGTGATGGCAGATTCCCATCACATGCCTTTCAAGGATCATACCTTTGATTCGCTGGCATTCATCACTACGTTTGAATACTACAAAGATCCTGTGAAAGTGATCCGGGAATCGGCACGTGTTGCCAAATACGGAATAGCGATGGGAATGATGAATCGGAATTCTCCGAAAGTTCTTAGGAGAAGAGTCCAGCAGGTATTTGGTAAAAATCCATTCTACGTTACCGCTACTTTTTACACTCCAGCGACGCTTATCAAGATCATTGAACAAGCATTGGAAGGAAGAGACTACACGATTGAATGGTCCTGCACAGGTCTTCCAAAATGGTTTCCTGTCCAGCAATGGAGCGTTCCCTATGGTGACTTTTTCGGGTTGTACGTCAAACTGAATGATGTAGAATAATGGCAGATCAACTCGGTAAAATCAACTTTCAAGGGTATCAGGATTTACTGGCGGGAAGATTTGGAGCTGCTCGAAAAGAAGTAAAACAAGGCCCAGCCTTTGGTGTAGACGTCGCTATTGCGTCCCTTCCGGGAGGTTTGGCAATGGCAACTACGAGCGATCCACTTTCTTTGATTCCCTCTTTGGGATTGCAGGAGTCCGCCTGGCTCAGTGTTCACCTAATGGCGAATGATATGGCTACGACAGGCTTTGCACCGCAGTACGGTCAGTTTGTTCTGAATTTGCCGGATACACTTTCGAAGAATGATTTCAATACTTATTGGAGTTTTATAGATCAGTATTGCCAGGAAATCGGTGTCGCAATCACAGGTGGGCATACTGGTTTTGTACAGGGACAAAATTCGACTTTTGCCGGAGGCGGTACGTTGATCACTATTGCAAAAGAATCCGAAATGCTTTGCTCCACAGGAGCTCAGGAAGGGGATGTCATTTTGGTGACGAAATCCTCTGCATTAACAGCTACAGCTATATTAGGGATGAGTTTTCCGCAAACTATTAAGCAAAAGCTTGGGATGGAAATTTACCATTCCGCGTGTGAGCAGTTTTACCAAACTTCCTCGCTTCAAGATGCACTTTGCGCAGCTGGAACGGATGAGAAATTCCCGGAAATCCATGCCATGCATGATGTCACTGAAGGGGGAGTTTTGGGAGCTATTTATGAAATGCTTGTTGCATCTGACAAAGGAGGAATAGTAGTCGATGATTTGCTACCCATTGGAAATACGGCCGGAGCAATTGCCCAATTGTTTGACCTAGATCCTCGCTACTGCGTAGGAGCTGGATCGATGATCATGGCTTGCGATCGCAAAAAATCCGATGATCTGATCAAGAGACTTGCTGAAGAAAATATTCTCTGCACCGAAGTGGGAAGAGTGACTGAAAGTATATCTGGTATTCAAATTCAAAAATCAGGAGTCACCTCTCCCCTAGTCTATTTGGAAACTGACCCGTATTGGGCTGCATATTTTAATGCTCTAACAGCTGGATGGAAATGAAAAAGGGAGCCAAAATTAATTCCGGGATTTATTTGGTCATTGATCCTTCAATGGAAGAAAGCCAGCTGATAGAATCACTAGAAAAAGCTATTTCGGCGAAACCTTGTGCACTTCAAATTTGGGATAATTTTCAATCGCCTGAAAAGGTAGCACCTCTTATTTGTAAAATGAAGGCAATCTGTAGAGGATCAGGTATTCCTATTCTCATCAATAATCATCCGGAATGGACAGAGCTGTTTGAATTGGATGGAGTGCATTTTGATGAATTGCCTCCCGATCATTATAAATCTTTTCCTAAATTAAGACAGCAGGGAAAACTCATTGGAGTGACGATCAATAACGACTTTGACCTGATCCAAGATGCTATTCAGGCCAAAGTTGATTACCTCTCCTTTTGCTCCATGTTCCCATCATCCACAGCAAATAGCTGTGATTTGGTGGAGTTCGAGACAGTTCAAAAAACAAGGAAACTCACATCCATCCCAATTTTCCTAGCAGGAGGAATCTCTACCCAAAGCATTGCGCAACTAAAGCCCTTAGAATTTGATGGTATCGCTGTAGTGTCTGGGGTGATGAAAGCTGCAGATCCAGGGAAAGCCATTTCTCAATACCAAAAATTACTTACCGAATTGAAAAAATGAAACTAGAAACGATAGAAAAACTCTGCTGTCCATTTGATAAGCAAGAGTTAACTTTAAAAATAATCCTCAAAGATGCACAAGAAAACATCTTAGAAGGCTGGCTAAACTGTCCAAGTTGCGAGAGAATCTACCCAATCATCAAAGGAATTCCCATCATGAATCCTGATGAGTATAGGGAAGCACACTTGGAGCAGCCAGTATTGGATAGATGGCAAAATCAATTGGAGGGAAGAAAAATTGAAAATTTCCGATTACGATTGATTGAGAATTAAAATTTCATACAGTAAGATTGGGCGAAGTCAAAGCATTTATATGGCTGTTCTGACTTCGCTCAAACTATCAAATATTAATCTTTTTTAACTGTTGTAGTGTCAGGCTTAGCTGGAGGTGTGCTTTTAGGAAAGAATCCTTTCAGCAATTTTTTTGCTTCATCCACCGCTTTGTCTTTTGCTACGTCTACCTGCTTCTCCAGTTCCTTTTTAGCACTATCTTGAGCTACTTCTGATTTAGCTTTTAGTACCATTTTCATACTGTCTTGAGCTGCATTGAACTGATCAGTTGCCTGTGTTTGGAGGTTTTTTGCCTCTCCACTCACTCTGGCTTTTAGTGCATTTGCCAGTAATGTTTCTATACTGTTCCCACCTGCTAGGGAGATTTTTGGGGAATTATACGTTCCTGAAAGGTTCAGAGCCAATGGAATAGTGGTATTTTCATCTGTGGCCGATCCAGTGATAGTAGAGAGTAGTGCATTCGCCTGAGAACCGAATTTCCCTGCGGGAATCTGCATGTTTACCAAGTAATTTATCGAGCCATCAAAACCAGCTGTTCCCTGAACGTTTGCCTGATAATCCCATAGTTTCACATCAAAAGGCTTCACATCCATCACACCATTTTCAATCGAAATTGGAATGGAAATATTCTTGAGTTGTAGCGTATTTACATCTTTCAGCTTGGTTAGGCTGGTTATTCCTTCTAAGATTTTACTGTCTTTCAGAGCTGTTTCGGCCACTTTCAGCAAGCCTTTTCCATCAAGACTGGACAATAATGGCATCATATCCTGTCCCAGTTTGCCGGAGAAATTAAGATCGGAATTGAATTTACCTGTCAAGTTTTGAGCTATTGGTGCAAAAGCTTTTATGGTATTAAATGACTTAAAAGCTTCTGCAATGCTGAGTTCGGAAATGTTTAAGCTGAAATTAAAAGCTGGGGCAGTGAGATCTCTCGGATCATATTTTCCAGCCAAGGCTATCGTACCTCCCATTGTCTTCATAGAGGCATCAGAGAAGCTCAAAACACCATCTTTCAAAGCCATATTTCCTTTCACATCCTTGAGATTCATATTATCGTAGAGCACTTCATTTGCCACCACAGTCATATTGAAATCTATGTTTTTTGGTAGTTCAATGACTGAAAGTTCTGCATTCGTAGTATCAGTAGAGGCCTCTTCACTCATCCATTCATTGACATTGAATCTGCTGCTGTTCATTGTCAGCTGACCATTCAACGTTCCATTTTCTCCCAAGAAGTAATTCATGTAATTGGAGAGATAACCTGTTGCTTGCAGTGGGCTTTCACCAATCTTCGAGTCGAATTCTGTCAAATTAATTCGCTCTGGAGTGAATACAGCTGTTGCTTTAGCGACCTCAACACCCTGCGGCACATCAGTAGAAGAATACTTGAAATTGCTGATATCCATGGTGCCGCGAGTTTCCAGCTGATTGTATTTTTCGGCTTCTACCGCTGCATAAGAACCCTTAGTATTAATATCTGCCTGAATTCTGCCTTCCATAGACATTTCGTCCATCGGGAAAATGGCCAAAATTTTCTTTAAGTCTACTCCACCCTTGATTTCACCATCCCAAATCAGTTTGTCGAAATCCCGGATTTTCATATTTCCGTTGATGGCTTCACCTTCCAACTCAAATCCAAATCTGCTCAAATCAACAACAAAGTCTGTCATACTCCCGCTAGGATTTTGGATTGATGCATTCACATTTAATTTCTCTATTGGAGCAGGATAATCTGCACTTTTCACATAGCCATTAGCTAAAAGCAACTTTGCATTAATCGCAGGGATAATGCCCGCCGCTGAGTCGTACCTGCCTTTTGCGGTAGCATCCACATCCATATTTCCCTTCATAGCGAGCCCTTCAATCGGAAAAATGGAAGTCAATTCCTCCAAGTCCAATTTACCTTTTAGAGCAGCATCTATGGTATAACTTACCAAATCAGATAAAAACAATTTGCCGGAAATAGGATTGCTGCCGAAATCTAAGTTGAATGTAGGAATCGATACGGAGGTATTATCTATGTTGTCCGTCTCATTCTTGACTTGAAGGTCAAGATTTACGTTTTTCACCGGTCTTGGCAAATCTGGGTATTGGAACATTCCGTCTGCCACTTTCAATGAAATATCGAAAGCTGGAAATTTCTGGTCATTGTAAACTCCTTTGATTTTACCATTGAAGTCCATCGTACCGGAAGTTTTCAAACTGGAAAAGCTCTCCGAATAAATTCCAGGAATCAGGGATAAAATACTTTTGAACTCATTGTCTTTGCCTTCGATAACGAAATCCATTTCCATATCATCACTTGGCATAGCCAGATAGCCGCTTAGTCCAAAAAGAAAATCATTCAATTGAAATTCACCCTCTCCAAGCGTGAATTTCATATTCTCCATATCAATATTTAACAGAGTTTCTCCCTTGAACGTTTTGTTGGAGAGGTAGCTGATATCTTCATATGTAATGTCCGCAATGAGGGCTTCCATAGTAATCGGCAGGTCATATACATCTTTGGTGAAATCACCAGAACCTTTAGCATTGATTCCTCCCAAGGCCATAAAATAATCCAGTTGTCTATCGTCGTAGACCAGGTTGAGATTACTGATCTGCATCTCATCCACTCCTATTTTGAAGTTGCTTTCGCTGGCTACCTCAACTGTATCTTCCGAAGGAAAAGTAATATCATAGTTCGCGGTACCATCTTCCAGGACTTTGATGTAAAGATTTCCTCCGTTCAAATGCACTCCGGTAAGTGTAGGGTAATCGTCGAAAAGCACAGATTTTAGATTGAAATCAATCGCAAGCTCGCGAAGCGAAACTAGTGTATCATTTTCAAAAGGAGCATTACCCACAATATCAAAATCCTTGATCCGGGCAGAAACATTTGGGAATCTTCGGAATAGGCTCAAGCTCACGTTGTCAATGTCATAGATGACTTTAGCATTCACAGATTGGGCAATTTCTTGGTCAATTCGGGCTGCGATTTTGTCCTTGAATAGAAAAGGAACGGCGACTGCCGCTGCGATCAAAAATATAAATACACCTAAAATGATGAACAGTGTCTTTTTCATAAATGGGTTTGATTAAGCGTATTGGTGATTTTGCTACTTCATTAAAGATTTCTAGCGGACCTTATATACGCATTTATTGGCCTTTGGAGCTTTATTATTCACAAGATTTAAGCCGTGTATTTTAATAATTCAGATACTTCGAGGTATGCAATTTGGACTCTCTAAAAAAGACATATACTTTTAGATAAGTCTTCAAAAACAACAAGTTATGGGAAACAACCTTCAAGTTCCGGAAAATTACCAAGCAGTAATGCCGTATTTGATCCTCCAAGATGCCGGCACTTTTATCAAATTCGCTAAGCAAGTCTTTGATGCTAAAGTGGCCTTGAAAGAGATGCGAGATAAGGACACTATCATGCATGCGGAGATCAAAATCGGTGATAGCACAGTGATGGTTGCTGAAGCTACCGCTGATTATAAGTCGCAGACTGCAGGATTGTTCGTTTATGTCAAAGATGCCGACGCAGCTTTTGAGTCGGCGTTAGAGTTAGGAAGTGAAATTATTTTGGAGGTTTCGGACAAACCTTATGGGCGTAGCGGGGGAATCAAGGATCCTTTTGGGAATACTTGGTGGATAACTTCAGTAGTTTAAGATCCGGGGAAAGAAATGCCTTTTACACGTCTATAGAGGTTTAGCGCATACTTATCCGTCATTCCTGAGATGAAATCTACCAATGTTCGAAGTAATGGATATGGGTTCACTTCTGCTCCCCAGCCTTTCAGTGGGAAGTCTTCGGGAAGCAAGCGAAGGATACTTTTATCCTTACCAGAGAAATTCTCTGGGGAGTAAAATTGATTGTAAAGTGCTTTAGAGAATACTTCAAGCAAGCCTTCGATTACTTGGAATCCAGCAGCCTCCTTTTCCAAAACTACCTTAGATCGATAGATTTTCTGGACAGACACCTCGGTTATTTTCTGGAGGGCCTTTGCTGAGGGGATTATGTCAGTCAATGCCTTATCAAAATTGCCTTTGCACATACTTTCCTCATAATTGGCAAAGACTTCTACACATTCGCTGATTAACTCCCCAATTGCCAAGGCGCGTAGAGCTCCCAGATTTTGGGCTTCCGTGCGAGGTTCCTTGAGTTTTTTAGGGTCAAACTTTTCCTTGAGAATCGGTGCCAATAGCTTTACTGTTTCATCAAAGCTTACCAAACCCAGTGTACACCCATCTTCCAAGTCGATGATGCTGTAGCATATATCATCGGCTGCTTCTACCAAGAATGCCAAAGGATGGCGGTACCAGCATTCAGGACTGGATTTTTCCATTCCCAATACAGCTCCCATTTGCTCAAAGTCTGTCAACTGATTGATAAAGAAGCCGAATTTCTTCTGGCTTCTTCGTGCAATATCCCGTTGTGCAATCATGCTTGGCCGTGGATATTTGGAAAAAGCCGCTAACGTAGCATAGGTAAGTTTCAGACCAAATTGCTTTGAAACAAGCATTCTGAATCCTTGGGCATTTCCTTCGAAATTGTGTAAATCTGCCAATTGTTCGGTACGAACGTGGGATTCCCAGCATTTTCCTGCAGGATGAAATTTGAAGAAATCGGAAATTGCTTCCTCTCCTGCATGACCAAAAGGAGGATTTCCAATATCATGTGTCAAGGCCGCTGCGGCCACAATTGCCCCGATTTCAAAAGGAGTTATACCCGTTTTTGATAGCTGAGGATACTTTTGTAGAAGCATTTCACCAGCAGCTTTTCCCAATGATCTACCCACGCTTGATACTTCTAGGCTATGGGTAAGTCTTGTATGAACGAAAGCTTGCTCAGGCAATGGAAAGACCTGAGTTTTATCCTGGAGATTTCTAAAAGGTGAAGAAAAAATGATACGATCATAATCTACTTCAAATTCACTTCGGGTTACTTGTGTAGGTATAAATCCCGGATTATCACCAAATCTGCCTCGGGATAGAAGGCGTTCCCATTTCATCATCCCCAAAAATAAGAAGCTCTTCAGACATTACTTTACTATTTGTCATTTTTGAGTTGGCATGGTCATTGGCATTTCCCTGCCACTAAACCAAACTCAACTAGCATGAAAAATATATTTTCTTATCTCTTAATGGCAGGTTTGACTGTTTTTGCAATGTCTTGTTCCTCCGATGATGATAATCCAAATGGAGGGTCTGCGCGCGTTAATATTCTATTAGTGGATGCACCAGCTTCTTACGATGAAGTCTGGGTAGAAGTACTGGCCGTACGTGTCAAGGTAGATGAGGACGGAATAGATGATGATGACATCGATGACGACGATGATTCTTCTTGGGTAGAGATTGTTTATGACCAAAGTCAACCAATTAATCTTTTGGAATTAACAGGGGGTAATAGCGAGCATTTAGGAACAGAAGATTTTCCTGAAGGAAAAATCGATCAGATTAGATTGATACTCGGTGAGGAAAATTATGTAATCAAAAACGGTGAGCGTTTTGAGATGAAAACACCAAGTGCTCAGCAGAGCGGATTGAAAATTAAAGTTGATGAACACATCGAAGGTGGAATGTCTTATGATTTGGTTATCGATTTTGATGCTGCTAAGTCTATCGTAGAAGCCGGAAATTCTGGACAAATTATTCTTAAACCTGTATTGAGAGCATATTTGGATGAGGTATCTACTGGTCTGATGGGACAGGTTCTTCCTTTGGAAGCTCAGCCTGTTAAAGTAACAGCTCAAGGAGAAGGAGAGGAAATGAACACTTTTGTAGATGCAAATGGCAATTATAAAATCACTGGATTGGACAATGGAACTTACTCATTAACATTTACTCCAAATGAGCTATATGCCCCAATTGTTTTAGCAGGAGTGATAGTCGAGGAAGGCAAAATGACTTCAGTTGAACCAATTACCCTGGTTTTAAATTAAGAAGACTAAAAGTACCAAAGGTCAGCTACGGCTGGCCTTTTTTCGTATCTAGGTGTTCTTGATTCCATGTATTGCAAACTTTTGGACTAAATTTACCCTGTGAAAAAACGATACTTTAATCTTTTACCAATTGCCTGTGTGCTTTTTTTGGCTTCATGCGAAGATCCAGATTCCAGCCCCCGTGCTCTTCTCAATCTAATTTTGGTAGATAGTCCAGCCAAATGGGATTCGGTGTTCGTAGAGATCAAAGGAGTAGATATAGAGGTTTTGGCAGAGGGTAGGGAGACTCAGAGTCAGACATTTTTCTTGGAATATAAGTCAGGGGATAAACGTATAAAGGTTAGTGATTTGGTGGGTGGCAATGCACTCTTGCTAGGTAGAAGCGAACTTCCTATTGGTCAGATTATCAATGCGAAAATCATTCTTGGGGATGATCATTCCATGTTTTTCAAAGAGAAGAAATATATCTTACCTCTTTCAGACCCTTCGCAAAACGAGATTTCTTTGGCTACAACAATTGATATTGAAAGAGGCATATCTTATGATATAATCTTGGACTTAGATCTTGAAAAGTCAATTCAGGAAGTAACAGAATCCCCTCTTGCTTATGAACTTGATCCTTCTTTCACGCTTGTGCCTGGTGCAGGGATTGTCGACATCAGCGGCATTTTAAAGCCAGTGTCTCTATATCCAGCGATTTATTTGAGCAACGAAAAGGACACCCTCTCTACCCATACGGATGCCACAGGGAAATACTATTTCAGAGTTCCTGTAGGATCGTATAAGCTCTATTTTGACCCTAAGGATGAACAGTATCAGGACACTACTTTTTCCATAAATATTTTGGAAAGAGAGGATAGTGTACTTGCTCCAATCACGTTTAAGAAAAAACCCTGATGAAAGCTGATGAACTCTACATGCATCGGGCACTTGAGTTGGCGGAATTAGGTCGAGGGAAAGTAAGCCCAAACCCCATGGTAGGTTGTGTGATTGTTCATGAGGATAAAATTATAGGCGAAGGATACCATCAAGAATACGGTAAAGCTCATGCGGAGGTCAATGCCGTGAATTCTGTAAAAAATCAGGAATTACTTGCTGAAGCTACAGTTTATGTGACTTTGGAGCCCTGTGCGCACTTCGGAAAAACACCTCCCTGCGCCAATTTGCTGGTGGAAAAAAAAGTGAAGAAGGTTATTATTGCAGCTTTCGACAGTAATCCACTAGTGGGCGGAAAAGGGATCCAAATTTTGAAAGATGCAGGGATTGTAGTTCAAACGGGTCTTTTAGAACAAGAAGCAAGAATTCAGAACAAGCGGTTTTTTACCCAAATCGAAAAAAAGCGTCCCTACGTGATTTTGAAGTGGGCACAAACGAAAGACGGGTTTGTTGCTAGGGAGGATTACTCTTCCAAGTGGATCACGAATGCTTCCAGCCGTCAGCTCGTGCATAAATGGCGAGCGGAGGAAGACGCGATCATGGTAGGGAAAAATACCGCGAAATACGACGATCCGGCGCTGAATGTGAGAGATTGGGTGGGTAAAAACCCACTTAGACTAGTAATAGATAGCAAACTTGAGCTTCCCAATACACTTAAATTATTTGATGAAGCGGTGCCAACAATTTGTTATAATACACTGAAAACCGAGGAGAAAGGGACATTGGAATTCGTCAAGCTTAATCAAGAGTTTAAGGTTGAGGATATTTTGGAGGATCTTCATCGTAGAAATATTCAAAGTGTAATCATTGAAGGCGGAAGTTTTTTACTGAATAAGTTTCTGTCATCCGAACTTTGGGACGAAGCCCGCGTGTTTACAAGCAGCAATAAATTTGGTAGCGGAATAGCCGCACCAATTCCACCTGCTCCAGTTTCTGAGACTATAGATGTCTTGGAAGATACCTTAAGAATATATCATCATGTCTGAAAGTCTTTATATTCCTGAATCAGCGACTAAAGCTGAGAAGTACGAAGCGATTTTGCCACAGATCGAAGCATTGATCACTGGTGAGCCAGATCTATATGCAAACCTTGCCAATATCTCTGCGGCATTAAAAGAAGCTTTTGACTTCTTTTGGGTTGGGTTTTATTTGGTTAAAGAGAACCAGTTGGTCTTAGGCCCATTCCAAGGCCCTATTGCCTGCACAAGGATTTCCATAGGAAAAGGTGTTTGCGGAACAGCGTGGCAAGAAGCCAAAACAATTCTTGTTCCTGATGTGGATGCTTTCCCGGGACACATTGCTTGCAGTTCGGCTTCCAAGTCGGAGATCGTAGTTCCAGTCTTTAAAGGTGGATTAGTCGCGATTGTACTTGATGTGGATTCCGATCAATTGGATGATTTTGATGCGGTTGATCAGGAGTATCTGGAAAAGTTGATGGGGGTGCTGGGGAGCCAGTTGTGATTTTTTTATTTCCTATTTAGTTTTTAAAGTACACGATACCAGTAACTAATGGAAGCATTCATGTACATCTTGGTTTGTGGAAATGGTTCTTATTATACTGGAAGCACCAAGATTCTTGATTTAAGATAGTAAGAGCATCAGCTCGGCGAAGGTTCTAATTTTACGCGAAAGTAACTTCCCCTCCGCTCAATATAAATTCCGGTGGCCGAGCGAAGTCGAGGCCGACAGTGCCTTTATTATTGCCCAAACAAAATATAGACAATGCAGTATTTCTTTAGATTTGTACTTGCCAAATAGCTAAATAAAATATCCTATTTTTGTATATGTCTGATAAAGAGGAAATAGTAAAAGGTATTGTGGATATGGCCTCTAGGAAATATCCTAAGTCTGAACTATACCTTTTTGGGTCTCAAGCCAATGGAAACTCAAAGGCATTATCAGATTATGATATTCTTGTACTATTAGACTTGGACAAGGTTCCATTATCAAAGGAAATTGCAATTATGGACGATTTTTATGAATTAGAACTTCGCACTGGAGCAGTTATTTCTCCTATTGTATATTCCAAGAGCTATTGGAATAAGACTAGAAAATCTACTCAGCTTTTTGAAAAAATCTCTAACGATGCTATTCGAATAAAATGACAAACTCTAAAAGAGATCTTGTTAATTATCGATTAGCTCGAGCCCATGAAACCTTTGACGATGCTCAGCTTTTGTCTGATAATAATAAATGGAATTCAGCAATTAATAGATTGTATTATGCCGCTTTCTACGCTGTATCAGCTTTAATCATTTCGAAGAATCTTGATTCTCACACGCATAATGGAGTAAAAACTAAATTTTCTGAATTGTTCATTAAAACTGGTAAAGTCGATAAGGAACTGGGAAAAATTTATTCTCAACTTTTTACTTGGAGGCAAAAGGGTGATTATGATGATTTGTTTGATTTTGATAGAGAAACAGTATTTCCTTATATAGAAAAAGTAAAAGCTCTAATTGCTGAAGTAGCCAAGCTTATTCAATAACCCTCTCACAAAACTCCCTCACAATTTTCAAACTTTCTTCCTTTCGCTCGATCATACCGAGATGACCAGTATTTTCGAGTTCAAAATAATCAGTGATAGCTTCTTTGTGCTTTCGACTAGCATCGATTTTTACAGCGCCATCTTCGGTTCCAGCTATCAATAGTTTACTCCCAGAGAAGTTTTTTAGCACCTCAAAACGATCTTTGCGATCACGCATGGCTTTGGTATAAGCAATCAATCCATCTAATGTAGATTGCTTTGCTTGAGCTATTGCTATGTCAATTTCTGCTTGAAATTCATCTCTTTTGTCCTCAGGGATAAGAGGAGGCACAAAGGAAGTAACAAATTTATCCACACCATGCTTCTTCAAAAAAATGATCGTGCGATTTCTCATTCCCTTTTTTTCTTCATCATCTGCAAAAGCTGTGGAATGGAAAAGCCCAACTGCTTTGAGCTTTTTGCCCATTAGCTCTAATAAGGCTAACATTACATATCCGCCTAGTGAGTGACCGATTAAGATGGGATCTTTTATTAAATTCTCCTCCATCCAATCTTCTAGCTGTATTGCAATTTCCTCCAAGGTATTTTGAGAATGTGATAATGGGGATTTTCCGCAGCCTGGCAGGTCAGGACAAATTACTCTGAAATCAGTCGATAATTTTTCCGCAAAATCTCTCCACATTTCTCCGATTTCGCAGAAACCATGAATCAGGACAATAGGTTGACCTTTGCCTTTTTCAAAAAAATGAATACTAGACATTTGTTTAGATAGTTTTAGCAACTTGCGCCAGCTCTCTCACTGCATTTGCAATTCCTTCCGGGTCAAATCCACATTCTTTGTGTAGTTGTTCTTGCTCACCATGCTCAATGACATCATCGGGAATCCCGAGACGCTTCACTTGTGCTTGGTAGCCATGATCAATCATCCACTCGATCACTGCTGATCCAAATCCACCCATCAGGCACCCATCTTCTACTGTGATTACCTTTTTGAATTTGCCAAAAATCTCATGAAGTAGTTCTCCATCCAGAGGCTTCACGAAACGCATATCGTATTGAGCAGGGTTTAAACCCTCTTTTGCAAGTTTTTCACAAGCTTCCACCGCATAATTACCGATATGGCCAATCGTTAGGATTGCGATTTCTTCGCCTTCTTTTACGATTCTACCTTGGCCTACAGGTATTGCCTCAAAAGGAGTTTTCCATTCAGGCATGACGCCTTTTCCTCTTGGATATCGGATAGAATAAGGTCCATTATGAATAGAGGCCGAATACATCATGTTTCGAAGTTCCTCCTCATTCATTGGCGCCGAAACAACCAAGTTTGGCACACATCGGAAATATGCAATATCATAAGCTCCGTGGTGTGTAGGACCATCAGCTCCTGCAAATCCTGCTCTATCCAAGCAAAGAACAACAGGCAGATTCTGCAAACACACGTCATGAACTACCTGATCGTATGCACGCTGCATGAACGTAGAATAAATATTACAAAAAGGAACCAGTCCTTGAGTAGCCAAGCCAGCTGAGAAAGTCACCGCGTGCTGCTCTGCGATCCCCACATCAAATGCACGATTAGGCATCGCTTTCATCATGATATTCATTGATGAGCCGGAAGGCATCGCAGGAGTTACTCCCATGATTCTATCGTCCATTTCCGCCAATTCCACTAAGGTATGCCCGAAAACATCTTGGTATTTTGGTGCCTGAGGAGTAGTTGGAGTCGTTTTATAAATCTCTCCAGTTACCTTATCGAAGGCTCCTGGCGCATGCCAAGTTGTTTGATTACCCTTTTCCGCAGGCTCATATCCTTTTCCTTTCATCGTTACACAATGAAGGATTTTTGGTCCTGGAATATCTTTGAGATCCTTTAGCACTTCTGCTAAATGATTGACGTCATGTCCATCAACTGGTCCGAAATAGCGGAGATTTAATGATTCAAATAAGTTGCTTTGATTCAGCAGAGCTGATTTGATTCCCCCTTCTACTTTGGAAATTACATCCTGAGCACTTGTTCCGAATTTGCTCAGTTTGCCCAAAATCTTCCAAACTTCATCCTTTGCCTTATTGTAGGTTTTGGAAGTGGTAATATCTGTCAGATAATCTTTTAGCGCACCGACATTTGGATCGATGGCCATGCAATTATCATTCAATACGATAATCAGATTCGTATCAGCGACACCAGCATGGTTCATGGCTTCGAAAGCCATTCCGCCTGTCATAGAGCCATCTCCGATTACGGCGACGTGCTGCTTTTGTGTTAGCCCTTTGTATTGGGAAGCGACTGCCATGCCTAAAGCAGCTGAAATAGATGTACTGGAGTGGCCTACGCCGAATGTATCGTATTCACTTTCTTTCCTTTTTGGAAAACCGGAAAGTCCTCCATAAAGACGGTTAGTATGAAAGCGATCTTTTCTTTCAGTGAGGATTTTATGTCCGTATGCCTGATGTCCGACATCCCAGACCAACTGGTCTTCGGGAGTATTCAATACATAGTGCAGGGCAACTGTAAGCTCCACTACGCCAAGACTAGCACTGAAATGACCACCATAAACCGATACATTATCGATAATAAACTGTCTAAGTTCATCACAGATTTGTACCAGTTTTTCCTTAGGAAATTTCTTAAGGTCAGCGGGACTATTTATTTGAGCTAATAATTCTCCTGGTTTAATGAGCATTTTACAGCGGAAATGTGTTCAAAGAAGATAACAACAACTATGCTTCTTTGTTTTTCTAATCTAATAAATTGAGACAAAAGGGACTACCTCTTTCTCCGGCCGTTTCCAATTAATTTAGCTTAATTGAATATCTTTGGCTAGTAACGTTGGCAAAATTAACCAATAATTTAGATATCCTTTGAGTTTCGAAATCAAATTACCACTCTTCGAAGGTCCTTTTGACCTGATGCTCTTTTTCATTGAGCGTGATGAATTGGATATTTATGACATTCCCATCTCCAAGATTACCAATGACTTTCTTGATTATGTTCATCAAATGGAGCAAATGGAAATGGAGGTTGCCAGTGATTTTATCCTCTTTGCGGCTACACTGATGAAGATAAAATCAAGAATGTTGTTGCCTAGGCCTGAGCTAGATGAAGCAGGTGAAGAAATAGATCCCCGTGAAGAATTGATCCGAAATCTACTGGAATATAAAAAGTATAAATCTGTCATCGAGGAACTTTCTAGCATGGAAGAGGTTGAGATGTCTAAGGAAAAGCGGGGAAATATTGCTGCAGAACTGAAATCGCTGAGCAAGGTGGATGACGTGGATGCTGAAATGCAGGATATGGATTTATACAAATTGCTGAAGGTGTTTCAGCGCACGATGGCCAAAATGGCTGCTCGTGTAGATGAAACCAAACACACCGTAATCCAGTATCCTTATACTATTGCCCAGCAAAAAGACTTTGTGTTGGAGAAAATCAGTTTTAAAAAGCAAGTGCCTTTTGAAGAATTTATTACCTACAAACCAGATAAGATTTTTGTGATATATACCTTTCTGGCAATCTTGGAATTGCTACAACTTTCTATGGTAACCATCGTGATTGGAGAAGGCTTCAACAACTTTTGGGTGGAAAAGACGGAGCCAATTGAGATTGCCTAGTATGAAATCGAGCATGTCGCAAGCGTTAAACACCCATTTATTTCTTCTCGATACAGGATTCCATCTGTCTATAAAAAAGCAACCAAACAGATGAAATTGGACAACAAAAAGATCTTTCAAACTCTCAATCCCAATAAAATCTGGGTGCCGGTAATTATTGGCCTGGCCATTGTTTTTGGCATGTTCTATTTCGATCCTTCGGTAAATAAGGACTCTCTCAGTGGGATTTTTGACGCATCTATTCCTTGGGTTATTTTGGCAGTCTTGGTTATTTTATTTCGTGATGCAGGCTATGTGTATCGAATCCGAGAAATCACCGATCGGCATTTGACATGGAAGAGGTCCATTTATGTGATTATACTGTGGGAGTTTGCTTCAGCTGTTACTCCCTCCGTAGTCGGTGGGACCGCCGTCGCAATTTTCATTTTGAATAAAGAAGGAATAAAACTTGGTAAAGCCATTGCCTACGTGATGGTGACCGCTATTCTGGACAATTTATTCTTCGTAATAGGCGCTCCGATTATACTGTTTTTTGCAAAGGGAAACATCTTTCCTGAGAGCAAATTATTGGAAATGCATCTTGAGAATAGCATGGAGGCCATATTCTGGATTTCCTATTCGCTCTATGCTTCCTATAGCATAGTGATGGCTGCGGCTTTATTCTACAGACCAAGAGTTTTTAAATGGGTTCTAATTAAGATATTTTCTATCAAATGGCTCCGCAAATGGAAGCATGATGCCGATGAATATGGTAATCAGATCATTGAGGCTTCTCGGGAGCTTTCTGGAAAAAAGCTGAATTATTGGCTTCCAATCATCCTAGCTACGATCTTTATCTGGAGCTCTCGATACTTGATGCTCAATGCACTTATTTCGGCATTTGTGCCCTTAGCGGCATTTGAGCATGTGATCGTTTTTGCACGACAAGTGATCATGTGGATCGTGATGATGATCTCTCCTACACCTGGAAGCAGTGGAACTGCAGAGTTTTTCTTCGGCCAATTCTTCACTGAATTTTTGAACAATTATACCTTTGTCACTAGCATTTTGTGGAGGCTACTATCCTACTATCCATATTTGATTTTGGGAGCATTTTTTCTTCCTCGTTGGGTGAAACAAGTGTTTTTCAAGAAAAAGAAAAATAAAATAAACCCGGAGCAAGATGTTTCAGGAAGTTAGTCAAGAACAAATCAAAGCAATCACTGAAGGAACTCTGCTCAATAGAAATGAAGAGCTTTTAATTTCTCAAATCTCTATTGACTCCAGACAAATTCTTCATCCAGAAAAAACGCTCTTTGTAGCGCTCAGGGGGGCAAAGGCTGACGGAGCTGATTTTATTCCGCAATTAGCTGAGTTAGGAGTAAAGACTTTTTTGGTTCATCAAGATTTTGAGGTAAAAACATTGCCTGACATTTGCTTCATTAAGGTGACTGATACCAGAAGAGCCGTACAATTATTAGCTAGATTCCAGAGATCTCTATTTAAAAATCCTGTTGTAAGCATCACTGGGAGCAACGGAAAGACTATTGTAAAAGAATGGCTAGGACAGATTTTGGGACAAAAGTATGCTGTCGCTAAAAGCCCGAAAAGTTACAATTCGCAGGTAGGTGTTCCACTTTCCATCTTCGGAATTGAGTCCTATCATCAAGTGGCGATTCTGGAAGCAGGGATTTCCAAGGCTGGAGAAATGGCAGCTTTGGAAGAAATGATCAAGCCGGATTTGGGGATTTTTACCAATCTCGGAACAGCACATCAGGAAGGGTTTGAAAGCTTGATTTCTAAGCTCCGGGAGAAGCTTTCACTTTTTTCTGATTCCAATTTTCTGATTTACCGTAAGGATCAAACTGAGGTTTCAGCACAAGTCGAATCCATTTTCTCATCGGATAAACTCATCGGCTGGTCAGATAGGGCTGGTGCAGAATTTACCAGATCTGTGAAGATTAAGATAAATGGAGCTCGCCTGATTTTGATGAAATCTGACTTGAGTACGCATACCTTTCAGGTACCGTTTACCGATGTAGCTTCGCTGGAAAATATTACGCATGTGATCGTGGCGGCGATGACCTTGGGACTAAGTGCCGAGTCTATCCAAGAAGGAATTGAGCACTTGAAGTCGGTGGATATGCGGCTCACGCTGAAGCCTGGAGTAAATGATTCGCTTCTGATTGACGATACCTACAATAATGACCTAGCAGGGCTGAAAGTCGCGTTGGACTTTATGCAGCAGCAAAGATCTAAGCGGCGAAAAATATTGATCTTGTCCGATTTGCTTCAGCAAGGTTCACCGGAGAAAATTTATGAAGAAGTAATTGAGTTAATAAAAAAGTATCAATTCGATCAGATATTTGGAGTTGGTAAAGAGATTTTCTATCTGAAAAAAGAATTCCATAAGTCCTTCATTGGCTTCAGTTCTACTGCAGAGCTCTTAGCGAGTTTGGATCCCGAGACTTTTGCGAATGATATGATTTTGATCACTGGAGCACGTGTTTTTGGTTTTGAGGAAGTGGTCAATCGGCTTCAGCAGCGAATTCACGGGACTACTTTGGAGATCAATCTGAATGCGCTGACACATAATTATAATTTCTACAAAAAACTTCTTTCCCCAAAAACCAAAGTGATGGTGATGGTGAAGGCTTTTGCATACGGAGGTGGAGCTGTGGAAATCGCCAATCAAATCCAGACCATGGGTGCAGATTACCTCGGTGTTGCTTTTTCTGATGAAGGAGTTGCTTTGCGAAAACAGGGTATTAAACTCCCGATAATGGTGCTTAATACCATGGAAGAATCGTTTGGACTTTGTAGTGAGTTTGATTTAGAACCGGTAGTATTTAGTCCTGAGTTTTTTGAGAGTTTGGCGTCTTGGTGTACCATTCATCAGAAGACCATGCGAATTCATCTTGATATGGACACGGGGATGCATCGACTGGGCTTTGAGAGAAATCAGTTAAATGTATTGAAAGGCTTAATTCAAGCAAATCCACAATTGGAGGTTGCCTCTATTTATACTCATTTGGTCGGAGCGGATGAGGAGATTCATCAAGAATTCTCCTTATCTCAATTGAAGACTTTCGAAGAAATGAAAAACGAAATTCTTCAGGTGATCGCATATAAACCCATAATCCATGCACTCAATTCTGCTGGAATCGTTGCGTTTCCAGACTTTCAATTCGACATGGTGAGGTTGGGAATTGGCTTATACGGAGTTGAAGTGACAGGAAAACATGTGTTATCCTTACGTCCAATCAGCACCTTAAAAACTACAATTTCTCAAATAAAAATTCTTGAACCAGGAGAAACCATTGGGTATTCGAGAAAGGGCATTCTGGCCTCTGGAGGTAAAATAGCTACCCTAGCGCTTGGGTATGCTGATGGTTACGATCGCCGGTTCAGCAATGGAAAAGGCTATGTGCTAATCAAAGGACAAAAAGCTCCTGTGATCGGGAATGTCTGTATGGACATGTGCATGGTGGATGTGAGCGGAATGGACGTGAAAGCTGGAGATGAAGCTATTGTATATGGCGAGAAAATCTCGTTGAAAGAGCTTGCCGATCAGATCGGTACGATCCCATATGAGCTGCTGACCAATATTAGCACCCGAGTAAAGCGTATTTATTACCTAGATTAGGGTTGGTTTTGGCTTCTAAATTTTTCTAAATTCCCCTATGAAACTCACCAAAAAGCGCCTTGCTCATATCGTATTTGAGTCTGATGATTGGGCTTCGAAGACCTTCGATATTGTACTCTTATTTATGATTTTCGGGAGTATTTTCGTGGCAATTTTAGACTCGGTCGGCAGCCTACGAGCCAGATACGGAGAGGTCTTTTTGATTTTAGAATGGGTATTTACCATTCTGTTTACCATTGAATATTTTCTTAGGGTTTGGCTATCTCGCAAGCCTAGCGGGTATATTTTCAGCTTTTTTGGTGTGGTAGATTTGCTAGCGATTTTGCCTTCTTACCTCAGTTTCTTCGTGCTCAATTCTCAGCTTTTTACTGTGGTGAGAGCATTGCGTCTCTTGCGGGTGATCCGGATTTTGAAACTTGGTCGCTACGTGGCTGAGGCGGAGTATTTAACTAAATCGCTAAGATCCAGTTCCCATAAGATCTTGATTTTCATTGGGTTTGTAGTAACTATTGTGCTGATCATGGGTACATTCATGTTTATCATCGAAGGGCCTCAGCACGGTTTTACTAGTATTCCCATTGGGATGTATTGGGCTATAGTGACTTTGACGACGGTGGGTTTTGGAGACATTTATCCAGTGACCCCTCTTGGACAATTGGTTTCGTCGCTTATTATGCTGTTGGGTTATGCAATAATTGCTGTGCCTACTGGGATTGTTTCTTCAGAAATGGCGGCGCAGAAAAGGAAGGACGAGAAACTGTTAGAAAATAACAGTTGCCCAAAATGCAGATTTAGTCCAATTCATGCCGCCGATAACTACTGCAAAAATTGTGGAGAAAAGCTGTTCTAATCTCCAAGCTTTAGAAAATCTTGTATGTTTTTTATTTTCCCAAAAAGCAGCAATATATCCTCATTCTCGAATTTGTATTCTGGAGTCACTACTCCAATCACGTTTTTGTGTGGCGTATTTATTCCTAAAAGATTTTTTCGCTGCTCAATTTTAATAATCGTAAGGATATTGAGATAAAATTCTTTTCTGATGTCAGCTGCTGCCACAGTCATTCCCACATATCGGCTAGGCACTTTCACTTCTACGATGTTATATTCATCTGAGATCTCCAGTGAATCCAAAACTCCTTTCATTTCCAGACGCTTGGAAAGTCGGTCTGCAGTTTCTTCTTCGGGATGGATGATTTCATCTACGCCGATGGCCTGAATTACTGTTTCGTGTAGTTGGTTGATCGCTCGCGCGATGATACGATTGGACTTTAGTTGCTTAAAAATAGCTGTGCTCATGATAGAAGCCCCGATATCCTCACCTATCGCTATGATGACGACATCTGTGTCCTTTAAGGGGAGGTTTTTTACGGCTGCCTGATCTGTGGCATCCATTACGATGGAGTGTGTGATGCTATCCTTGATCAATTCTATCCGACTTTCACTGGAGTCCACTCCAATGACTTCATGACCGAGATTAGTCAAGCGCTTGGCTAGATAGCCTCCGAAATTTCCAATTCCTACTATTATATATTTCATGTCTTCTCGATTACGTTATATAAACGGTTTCCTCAGGGTATTTGTACCGTTGTTCTCCTATCCTACGGACGATTGCAATTAAAATCGTGAGTGTTCCCACCCTTCCGATGAGCATGATTACCATCAGTACCACTTTACTTCCAAGGCTCAACTGTGGAGTAATTCCTAGCGTCAGGCCCACGGTTGAAAACGCGCTAAACACCTCAAAAGCAACATCAATCATTGGAAGTTGAGGATCAAATATCATTAGGAGAAACACACCAAGGCCTATTACTAGAACAGAAAGGGAGATTACAGCGAAAGCTTTTTTTAGGGTTTCATTAGTAATCTGTCTTCTAAAAACTTCAACTCTGGTTTTCCCTGAAGCAATACTGAATGTATTGAGCATAGCCACAGCAAAGGTACTGGTCTTAAGGCCACCACCTGTTGAGCCTGGTGAAGCTCCGATCCACATCAGGAAGAGGTAAATCAATATTGTAGGAACAGCCAATCCTCTCATATCTACTGTGTTGAACCCGGCAGTCCGAGGAGTAACAGCACCAAAAATTGTTGTAACAAATTTTCCATAAGGACTAAGACCTTTCAGTGTAGCATCGTATTCTGATATGGCATACACGGCCATCCCGAGGATAAGTAAGATGCCCGTGGTATAGATTACCAGACGTGTGTTGACACTGGAAACTCTTGGTGTATGCCGATATTTTTCTATCCCTGAAATGCTCTTGACCTTCCCTACGATCACATGCTTGACATAAGAATAGTAATTTAATACTACTGGAAAGCCTATTCCACCAAGCACAATTGCCAGAGCAATCGCCAAGTGCATATTATAAGCTTCACGGAATCCTTCCTGATAGAGCCCGTTGCTGAGCGTAGAAAACCCTGCATTGCAAAAAGCTGAGATCGCGTGGAAAAGCGAAAAGAATAACTGATCTCCTCGGCCTGAAAACTGTGCAGAGTCGGTAAAATGATAGATCAAAAAGGCGCAAAATCCTTCCACCAAAACAGTAAAAGAAATGATTTTAAATAGGGTTGTGTAAATCTCATTTACATTGTTCTCATTGATGTAATCGCGGATGAAAAGACGGTTTTCTATGGAATAACTACCCTTAAAAAAGAAACCGAAAAAACTCGTGAATACCATGATCCCAAGTCCACCAATTTGGAACAAAATCATAATAACTACCTGACCAAAAAACGTGAAATCTTTGGCAGTATCCAATACAATCAGGCCAGTGACACATACAGCCGAAGTCGCCGTGAATAAGGCATCTATGAAGCTTATATCTCTGGTAGTCGCTTCAGGAAGGCTGAGTAGGCCTGTTCCAACTAAGATGAGCAGAATGAAAGAGAGTATAAAAACTAATGAAGGGCTGAGTTTTAGTTCATTTATGGTGAGACTAAATTTGCTGAGCTCTATAAAAAATAAGACGATGACCAGACCATTAATGAGATGGTAATGTGCTGTGAAATCCAAAACCAATTGGGTCATTTCATTTCCCAGCACATTCCAGCGGACTAGCGCTGTAAGAATCATTAATAGTGAAAGAAGTAACTCAAGAATTACTCGTGCAGGGAAGATGGATTTTTCTACTAATAATACCCTAATAAAATAACCAACTCCTATGAGGATAAGAGAAATATTGAAGAGCTCAGAAGCAGTGACCTCATTTTGCGGATCTGTAGAATACCCAAAATGAAATAGCAAGAGACCAAACGCAAAAATACTGCTGATCTGAACTACTTTCTCCTGCACCTTAATCACCTTATTGAGAAAGATGATATTGCGATCAGGGTTAGAAAAAATTTTCAGCTTGAATTTCATGGATTAGAAATAGACTTTATAGGAATATCAATTTTTCTCTTGGGACTTATTTCTGGAAAAGGTAAAAATCCCTTCAGCAGGATACAAATGAAATTTCTTATCCAAATTTTGTGAGGAATAAATACTTGATTTACCACTGAAAAGGTAGGCGATCAAGCAGGCAATTCCCAAATATATTCCAGATTCATATCCGAATAATTCCATCCCCATCACCGTACAGGCCATGGGCGTATTGGTCGCTCCAGAAAAAACCCCTACAAATCCCATCCCAGCAAGTAAAGCAAGAGGAAGCGGAATCCAAGTGGCGAGTGCATTGCCAAGCGTGGCGCCAGTAAAGAACAATGGAGTGACTTCCCCTCCTTTGAAGCCGGCTCCAAGTGTAAAGCTGGTTAGGCCAGTTTTTGCCAACCAGTCGTACCAAGGAAGTGGAGTCTCGAAGGCTTCTACTATCCTCGGAACGCCCAAACCTATGTAGGTCGTACTGTCCGAAATGTATACAATTCCCGCGATCACCAGTCCGCCTATGACCGGGCGAAGGGGTGGATATTTTATGAAGTGGGAAAATTGATGAGAAAAAAAATGAGTGCTTTGGGCAAATAATCTCCCGGAAAACCCGAAAGCTATTCCAGCAGGAATCACCCAAAGTAAGTTCATCAAGGTATGTGGAGGAACCAATGCTATGGAATAGTGTGTATGTCCAACAGCAAAAAGGTAAGCGCAGACCCAGTGGGCCACAAAAGCAGTCCAGAAAGCTGGAAACAGCGATTTCCAACGAATTTCTCTATGAAGCATCCATTCTAAAGCGAAAATAGCTCCTGCTAGTGGTGTACCAAAAACAGAGGCAAATCCTCCGGCTACTCCGGCTATTAAAATTACCCTTCTGTCTTCTGGATTCAACTTGAAATACTTAGTGAGCTGATCCGCAAGCGAGCCTCCCATCTGCACTGCTGTGCCTTCGCGACCAGCGGATCCACCGAATAAATGTGTCAAAATTGTCCCAAAAAGTACCAAAGGAGTCATTCTAAGCGGAATCGGCTTTTCAGTTTTGTAAAGTTCATCCAGCAAAAGATTGTTTCCTTTCACCGAATTTTCCCCAAAGCGATAATAGGTCCATCCGATCACAAATCCCGCAATAGGTAGCAGGGCGATGATCCAGAGATGAGATTCGCGATATGTAGTCGCCCAATTAAGAACAATCAAAAAAATAGCCGATGCAGCACCTGAAAGCAAGCCTACCAAAAGGCCTAAAACAATCCAAAGTCGTATATACCGAAAAATAGAAATGCTGTTCAAACTAGTTTTTTCAATTAGTTAGGCCAAATTAGGAATAGATATTGAATTTAATGAGGCATTATTAACCCTAAATCATTTTAGAACGACCAACTTATTTGGAGGTTCAAGGGTTATCTAAATACAAATCACCCAATTATGCAAAATATTCTTATTTCCGGAGGTTCAGGGCTCATTGGCCATAAAATCACTCAGCTGCTGGAACTGAAAGGATATTCCGTGGCCTGGCTCAGTAGATCTCAGCAAAAACATAAATCTTTTGTTTGGGACGTGGAAAAGCAAACCATAGATCCTGAGGCCATGGACTGGGCAGATGCTGTCATTCACCTAGCTGGTGCTGGAGTCGCTGAGAAGCGCTGGACTGATGAACGGAAGAAGATTATTCTTGACTCCAGGATTCAAAGTACACGATTGCTATTTGATGCCATCGAAAAAGCTACAGAAAAGCCTAACACATTTATTTCGGCTTCTGCTGTGGGGTATTACGGGTTTGATACCGGAACATCTTTGATGGATGAAACTAATGAGTCAGGATCAGATTTTTTAGCTCAAGTGGTCGTCTCTTGGGAAAATGAAGTGAAGAAAATGGAAGAATTGCACCTTCGCACAGTAATGCTGAGAATAGGCATTGTGCTAGATGCAAATGGTGGTGCACTTGGAGAAATGATGAAGCCACCAATAGCTGCGCCTCTGGGAAAAGGAGATCAGTGGATGAGTTGGATCGCTATTGAAGATCTGGCAAGGATGTTTGTCTTTGCTTTGGAAAAGACTACGCTACAAGGTGTTTTTAATGCAGTCGCTCCTAATCCAGCCACCAATCAAGAACTTACCAAGGCTGCTGCAAAAGAAAAGGGCAAACCTTATGTGGGAATTGGAGTGCCAGGATTCGTTCTCAAGTTAGTTTTAGGCGAAATGGCCGCGATGGTTCTTGGTGGAAATCGGGTTTCTTCTCAAAAAATCCAAAAAGCGGGATTTGAGTATGAATGTCCAGAGCTCACTGGGGCGTTGAAGCATATCTATAATTAGGAGGTTAGATTATTACCCTTTAGTAATTCTACTATTTGCTCTTTGATGACAATGTGCAAACCTAGACTGTCTTTGGAAACTCCATCTACAAGCTTGTAAGTGTAAATGGCTTCGTCGTTAACTACTCTCACATCAAAGCACTTAAAGAAGATGTTTTTTTGCTTTTCCAATTCCTGGGCAATCTCCATGATGTGCGAAGAAATAATGTAGACACTTCCAGGCTGCTGGGCCATAGCAGAAATTATCATGGAAGAAGCAGCGGAGGCATCTTTTACATTGGTGCCACGAAATAGCTCATCGAAAATGACGACTAGATTTTTATCATTTTTGATCTCACTCGCTACTTCCTTTACTCGCTTTACTTCACTATAAAAATGACTGAGTCCATGATTAATATTATCAGCGAGATTGATCGTGGTGAAAATCCCGTCGAAAATACTCGTTTTCATTTTGAAAGCAGGAACAGGGAATCCCAAATGGGCAAGATAAATAGCCAAGCCGAAGGCCTTGAGGAAAGTAGATTTACCTGACATGTTTGCTCCTGTTAGAAAACACATATTTTCTTTCGCTGAAATAGTGAAATCATTACCAACAGCTTTAACCAGCTTTGGGTGTAACAGCCCTTCAATTTCTATTACAGAGCTCTGAGTGTCCTCAAATTCAGGAAAAGCGAATTTTAATTTTTTACTTGTCTGAGCTACTGCGATGTATGCATCAAATTCATAAAAGCGTTCGAGCAACCAGATGAGCTGCTCCTTGCCCTTATTTCTCAACATAAAATCAAACTCTGAAAAATGGAGGTAAAGCGGTTTTTGGCCATAGGAATCCATAAAGTCCCGCAAGTTGCTGCTTTTGATTTGCTCTTGAATCTGATAAGCAAGATTGGATAGATACCAATTAGGGTTCAGGTCTTGGATTTTAGTAGCCAGTTGTAATGCTTCTTTCAAAAATTCAAACACATGTTGCATCCCTGTTTCTTGGATGTAAAAATTGTTTGAAGTGCGATACTTGTTTTTCAGATAGATTGACAGCGAACTGTATTGGGAAGAATTCATTGCTATGCCAGACTCCAAGTAGACAGTAATAAAATCAAGTTGCTTTCTGTCAAGCCTCAGTAGGCCATCATTTTGCTGAAAGAATTTTATAGATTCCTGTCTATTTTGAAGGAGGATTTTGCTTTTCGTTGGATTGCCAAACAACTTTTCCAAGTAAGCTTTTCCACCTTTTGATTCTGGCTTTTCAAATAGAGAAAGTAAACTTTCCTCATCGTAGTTGATAGCTAGACCCAGATCTTTCGACGTCTGCTTGTCAATAAGAAAATGCTCATCATCAGCTTCTGCCTCTTTTTCGGACTTCTCAGGAGGCAGGTAATTGTATTCGATGAGTTGTTTTGTTTCCAATATTGGCTTCAGCGCTCCTCCCGTAAGCAGGAAGGTTTTGTCGCTAACATCCATCAGATTAAGGTAATCGTGATCAGTAATGATGATGCCTTTTTCTTGTTTATGTAAATCAATGAGTGCTTTGATGTCCGTTCTGTAGAGTGGTTCTACCTGGGAAAAAGGTTCGTCAAGCAAGGCAAATGCCGTTGGAAGATTGAGAATCAGCAGTACTTGAAGGTATCGTTTTTCACCGCCAGAAAGTGCAGAGATTTTTTTATTGAGAATAGGCTTTATTCGAGCATTAACAGAAACTGAGTTTCTTCTGTCTTCTTCTACAAGGAATGTTCGAATGACCGAGGAAACAGATAAGCCATTTGGCAAGAAATTGCCTTGAGGTAGATAGGCTATTTTATCTCCATCTGAAAATGCTTTTTCCAGGAATTTACCGTTTATCCTAATGCTTTTACTTTCTGCATCAGTTGACCCAAAAATTATCTGAAGTAAAGTGGATTTGCCTGTTCCATTTCTACCTAAAATTCCAATCACCTCTCCTGTGGTGCATTTAAGATAGATATCAGTAAGTAAATGTTTATGGCCAAAGGACTTGATCAGACTATCTACTTCTAAGATGTGATGAGTCATAGGCAGTTAAAAAATAAGGAAATAGGTAAGGGCAATTGCTGCATTTACCCCGAAAGTAAAGCCAATCAATTTTAACTTTTCATGACCTAAATTGAAATAGAAGAAATACTGATGCGCATACCTTACTTCAAATAGATAAAGAGCGAGTAGGTACCCAATTGTCAATAGTGGTAGGAAAAAGAAAACATCAAAACTGCCACCGTTTATATAGGCTAAGAAAGCGACGAGTAATGAAAAAGGAATATTGAAACTGCTGATTTGCTTATAGTATAGAAAAAGACTTCTCATGCTTTAATGGCTCTTAAAGGCGTACATCGAAAAGTATTTTGATTTCAAATCCTTTTCCCCCTTCCCACCAAAAACCAAAGAATGGCACCTACAAGCGGAAGTAAAACCACGATGACGATCCAAATTAACTTGTCATTTGGGTTTGCGAACTTACTGCTCACCACATCAAAAATGGTAATTGCATAGATTATTAATCCGATAGCTCCAAGTCCAAACATGTCAGGAAGAGTAAGTGGTTTTTGTGCTTTTGCCCATGACTAAATAAACGAGTGGACCAATTCCCTGAGCGAAAAGTAGAATTACTACCCAGATTATCTTCATGTTAGGATCTTTGAAGTCTGAACGCAACACGTCTACCAAACAGTAAATCCATAGAACAGTATAGAGTAGACCAAATAAAAGGAAAATCATCATCGAGCCTCCGCCCATGTTTTGAATAAAAGAAAGTGTCATTTAGTGTTTTGTTGAGATGAAAAGGTTGGAGTGAATTTTCTAAAACCGCGTTTAGTCCTTCTATTCATACTTAGGTACAAAAAGGTCCCAATTACTGGTACGAATAAAATCATCAGTGCCCAGATCAGCTGCATGTGCTGCTCTTTGAAATCTGCACGAATCATGTCGATTAATGCATAGACCCAAAAGGAGAAATAGCCTACCATAACTAAGAAAGTTGCTGTTTGCCAGTAAACAAGCCCGTTTCCTGGTGATATTAAATCCATAAGTTCTCTTCAGTTATTTTTACCATTGAACCAAAATAGCTTTTTTTGAGTAATCAAAATAAGAATTTAGCTAAAAGTTAAACCACCAACCATTATGAAGAGAAGCCTGCTTTCGCTGCTTTTATCCTTTTTTGCGCTCTGTACTTACGCTCAGGTCGACTTAAGCTATTATTTACCGAAAGGATACACTTACGATGAATCAATCCCAACTCCAAAGGAAGTTTTGGGATACGAAGTCGGAGAATGGCATGTGAGTCATGATCAATTGGTCATGTATATGAAAGCCGTGGCTGACGCCTCTGACCGCGTGATTTTTGAAGAAACCGGGAGAACTTACGAGAAGAGACCTCAGGTACTTCTGACAATTACCTCTCCATCCAATCTTGCAAAGATTGATCAGATCAAAGCTGACCGAAAAAAACTTCGGGATGCCGGCTCTTCAGCTGATGTAGCAAATATGCCTATTGTGATGTTCATGGGGTATTCTGTTCACGGAAATGAACCTAGCGGTGCCAATGCTTCTTTATTAGCAGCGTATCATTTTGCTGCTGCGAAGGAAATTGCTTCTGATTTGGACAACATGGTTTTACTTCTTGATCCGGCAATTAATCCGGACGGATTGAACCGGTTTGCCTCTTGGGTAAATACGCACAAGTCGTATAACATGAATGGTGATCCGAATAATGTAGAGTTCAACGAGGCTTGGCCTAGAGGAAGAACGAATCATTACTGGTTTGATTTGAACAGGGATTGGCTTCCAGTACAGCACCCAGAATCCAGAAATAGAGTGCGGGTTTTTCAAGATTGGCTTCCAAATATTCACTTGGATTTCCATGAGATGGGAACGAATAGTTCCTTCTTTTTCCAACCAGGTGTACCAGCTAGAATGCACCCTCTCACGCCTACCAAAAACTTTGAACTGACGAAAAAAATCGGGACTTATCACGCAAAAGCGTTGGATGAGATTGGCTCGATGTATTACAGTGAGGAAAGCTACGATGACTATTACTATGGTAAAGGATCCACCTATCCAGACGTGCAAGGTTCTATTGGGATTCTGTTTGAGCAGGCCAGCTCCAGAGGTCACTTGCAAGAGAGTGTAAATGGGATGCTAAGTTTTCCTTTTACGATTAGAAATCAATTCACGGCTAATCTCTCCTCTTTTCAGGCTGCAAAAGAAATGCGTCAGGAATTGAATGGGTTCATGCAGGATTTTTACAACGACATTAAAAAAGAAGTGGACGGAGATAGCAACAAGGCGTATATTTTTGGAAGCAAAGATGACGATGCGAGGAGCTATCATTTGGCAGATTTGATCCTTCAGCATGACATCAAAGTATTCAGCCTGAATGACGATATCACGGTAAATGGAAAGGAATTTGAAAAAGAGAATTCTTATATCGTCCCGGCAGATCAACCTCAATACAGACTGATCAAAGCGATGTTTGAGACTAGAAATACCTTCAAGGATAGCTTATTTTACGATATTTCTGCTTGGACATATCCTATGGCTTTCAACTTGGATTACATGGCATTGAATAGTCAGATTCTGAATTTGGCAAGTGTGAATGAAATCTCGAAAAGTTCCCTTGTTTTGACTCCGGGAAATGTAATCGGTGAAGCAGGTGCCTATCAATATGCGATGGAGTGGACGGATTATTATGCGCCAAAAGCTGCCTTCAAATTAATGGACGCTGATTTTCAGGTAAGAGTTGCTACTGGGGAATTTACTACTGCAGATGGCAAGACGTTCGGAAGAGGTACTTTACTGATTGGAAAAGGAGAAAGCGGATTGGATGATCAGGCTTTTTTCAATAAGCTCTCCGAAATAGCCAAAGTTTCAACGGTTGATATCTACGCATTGACAAGTGGATATACTGGAGGTCTGAACATTGGTTCTCCTAATATGATGTCGCTGGACAAACCTGAAATAGCTCTTTTGGTAGAAGGAGGAGTGGACAGCTATGAAGCGGGAGAGATCTGGCATCTGCTGGATCAGCGCTACGAAATGCCGATTACGTTACTTTCTATGGATAGAGTCGGTGGCAACACGCTCGATAGATACAATGTCATCCTAATGCCAGACGGTAGGTATTCTAGTCTTGGAAAATCTGGTGCGGCGACATTGAAGTCGTGGATTTCCGGTGGAGGAACACTGCTTGCCAAGGGTGGTGCAATCCAATTCCTTGCTCAGAATGAAGTGGGGGATTTCAAGTTTCGTGATGGGGCTGAAAAAGTGACAGGTCTACAGCGAAGCTATGCTGACTATGAAAATGAAAGCGGGGCAAGAGTGACCGGTGGGGCGATTTTCAATGCGAAGCTGGACCTTACTCATCCTATTGGCTATGGTTATACCGATACAGAAATCCATACATTCAGAAATGATAATTTGTTCATGGAGCCTTCGGAAAACCCTTATGCAAATCCACTGGTTTATACTGATCAGCCATTAGCTTCGGGTTATCTTCACCCTTCCAATCTTCCTGGAATTCAAAATGGTTCAGTAATTCAGGTATCCGGTGTTGGAAGAGGTAGGATTGTTGCTTTTGCAGATAATATGAACTTCAGGGCCTTCTGGTTTGGAACAAACAAACTCTATATGAATGCGATCTTCTTTGGGCAGGTGATCCAAGGTGGAACTGCTAGATAATTTCAAAAATTAATAATCCCGGGCCTTGGCTCGGGATTTTATGTTTTAAAAATACTTAACTCTTTTATAAAATTTTGCGTAAGCAAGCCTAGTAAACACTAAAACATCGTCTATGAATATTTTTACAAAACTATTACTTGTATCTGCACTGGTATTGTTCGGATTTACGGCACATGCCCAGGAAATGAGTTTTGAAGAATATAATCCGCCATCTACTCTCAAAGTCCCTGAGCATCCTGTGCAAAGAGCAAAGTTCCCTTTTGTAGATATTCATAGCCACCAAGGGGGAATTAATGAAGAAAGGATTGATCAGCTAGTTGCTGAAATGGATGAGCTTAACATGGGAGTCTTGGTCAATCTAAGCGGAAGAGGTTTTGGAAGGGGAAATAGCAATTCTCAGCAGGAGTATATCAAGGACATGATCAAGGAGTTCAATACGCATGCTCCAGGACGATTTATGGTCTTTACCAATTTGAATTTTGCAGGTTTTGGAGATAAAGAATGGACTCGAATTGCGGTGAAAGAGCTGGAAGAAGATGTGGCAGCGGGAGCAAGTGGTTTGAAAATCTATAAAAGCCTTGGTCTGAATGTGAACGATGTAGATGGCAATAGAGTACCCGTCAATCATCCTGATCTAGATGCTGTTTGGGCGAAAGCTGGTGAATTAGGAATTCCGGTGATTATTCACTCGGCAGATCCTGCGCAATTTTGGCAACCGATGGATGCGAACAATGAGCGCTGGTTAGAACTAAAAACTCATCCAAATCGTCAGCGGGGTGCGGACAATCCAGCACCTTTTGAGCAGATTATGGCTGAGCAGCACGATGTTTTTGCGAAGCATCCTGAAACGACTTTTATCAATGCACATATGGGCTGGATGGCAAATGACCTAGATGAGGCTAGCGAGCACTTAGAGAAATATCCAAATGTCAATTTCGGAATCGGTGCTGTGATTGCTGAGTTTGGCCGTCAGCCAAGACGTGCTAAGGAGTTTTTCGAAAAGTATCAGGACCGAGTGTTATTTGGCAAAGATGCCTACAACAAAGAGGAGTATTATACTTATTTCCGAGTGCTGGAAACTGAGGACGAATATTTTCCTTACTATAAAAAATATCATGCATTCTGGGCAATGTATGGCTTAGGTCTTTCGGATGAGATTTTGAAGAAGTTGTATTACAAGAATGCCCTTCGAATTGTGCCGGGAATGGATAAGAGCGTTTTTCCGGATTGATACGTTTGTTTTCCAGCAGGTCGGCGCGGATTATATCCGTAGATCTGTTAGGGCGAAAAATCTTTCGCTCCTACATTTTTCAATCCCTATGTAAAGCCACTTTACATATTCCTTCCTATATGTAAAGAAAATCGAAAAATCTATACACACCCCCTTTCATATGTAAAGAAACTATAGCTTTTCTTTACATATCAGACTACCTTTGTAAAGAAAATTAGATAATCTTTACATATGGTGTGGAACCTTATCCCTCTTCCTTACACAGACGAACTGGAAACAAGGACAATTCTCAAGCAACTTCCTACTGCGCATGCGGCGTTGGCGGAGCTGAAAGGATTGGTTTATTCTATTCCCAATCATGAAATTTTACTGAATACACTGGCTATTCAAGAGGCCAAGGATAGCTCGGCCGTGGAGAATATCATCACCACGCACGATGAGCTTTTCAAGTCAGACCTGGAGTTTGAGTCTATGTCTCCTGCGATCAAAGAAGTCCAAAATTACGTGGCGGCGATGAAGCGTGGATTTGAGTTGGTAGATACTCAAGGGCTATTGACAAATCAGATAATCCTTCAGATCCAAGAGATCTTGGAGGGGAATAATGCAGGATTTCGAAAACTGCCAGGCACCGCACTTAAGAATGCACAAACAGGCGAAACGGTCTATCTCCCTCCACAAAACCCTGATGAGATCATTTCGCTGATGTCAAACCTGGAGCAGTTTATCAATGAATCCGAACTGAGCGATTTGGATCCACTGGTGAAGATGGCGATAATCCACTTTCAGTTTGAGAGTATTCATCCATTCTATGATGGAAATGGACGGACAGGAAGGATTTTGAATATTTTGTATCTTATCCTGTCGGGCTTGCAAAAACTTCCGATACTTTACCTCAGTAGTCATATTATCCGTAACAAGACGGATTATTACAGACTACTCCAGGCTGTTCGGGAAAATGGAGATTGGGAAGGTTGGTTATCTTATATGATTTCAGGAGTGGAAAACACCGCACGGGAAACGATCGTTTTGATAGAAAACCTGAAAGTTCAGATGGCTGAAATGAAGATTCAACTTCGGGATAACTATAAGTTTTACTCTCAGGAACTGTTGAATAATTTGTTCAAACATCCATATACAAAGATCGAATTTATTGTACAGGACTTGGGAGTTTCGAGAATCACTGCTGCAAACTATCTTAATAAGCTTGCCGAGGACGGTGTGCTGCGTAAGGAGAAACTTGGTACCGGAAATTACTATGTGAATGAGAAGTTATTTGCGCTGTTGACAGCTAAATCCTAGCCTTATGAAATTGACACAACTCCATCCCATTTCCTTCCTCAAGGGACAGGTTATGGCAATTAAAAAATAAACAAACAGATGAATATTCTCCAGAAGAAACCTAGAATCAAAGCGACGCTAAAATACCTCGTCGTCTTGGTTCTGGTTTTACTGGTTACGATTTTTCAGGATTTTTTGAATTCCAGAACTAACGAGTATCCATTTTTCGCTTCGGAATCCGTTCTTATTAATAGCTTCTGGGTTTTGATTCTGCCGGTATCTTTTCTATTGAATTGGCTATTTCAGAAGGTTTCTATACATGATAAACTTCCAAATCTCTTTTTAAAGCGATTCATTTTTGTGCTTGTAGCGACACTTATCCACATGCTACTTTTTGCAGGCTTGTTACATCTGATTTCTGCGAGTTTCTATGAGCATACGATTAGGTTCATGCAGAATCTCCAGTTTACCATTTCACAAGATCTATATAAATATCTGTTGATATACTCCGTGATTGCATTAGTGTTAATTAAGAAAAAGAAGCATGTTAAATCTACCTGATCGTAATCAAACGAGGTATTTCAACTACAAAAAACGAACGCTTTGGAATGGCTCTCACCTAGTGGGAATTTCGCTGGTTTCAATCGCTTTGATTATATGGATTACTTCGAATTTTATTGAGAACGAGACTGATCCATTTACACTGTATATGATTGTTGGAATTTTTCTTTTCCTTGGAATTTTGAGTCTATCTACCTATTCAGGAATTCTCATTGAGTTTGATCGGAGTAGATTCAAAGAATACCAAAGTGTTTTTTGGTTCAAAATTGGAGAATGGAAGGAGCTACCTAAAATCGAGCATGCAGAATTTATTCTGCATAGTTTTCGCGCCACCAATATCCCAAATGGGATTACTCCCACCCTTTCTGGTGAAGTCACCATTTATAAATGTGTCTTGCTTGCGAATGGCACTAAGTTTTTGGCGCTTGATTATGGGAGAGAAAAAGATGCTGTTGTAGCAATAGAGGAAATAAGGGAGGCTTTAGGGATTTAAAAAATTAGGGAAGAAAGATTTTTCTCCCCTAAATAATTCTTAAAACTTCAGATTCAATCCCAACATAAAGTTGGTTCCCGCCATCGGGTAATAGTAGTTTTCCGTCACCAATTCTTTCTGGCTTTCTCCTGGTACGAAATAGCTAAACGTGTATCCATTCGGCTCATACATTTCATTGAAGATGTTGTTGACCATCAAATTCACTTCTAGGCTTTTGAAGAACCTTGGCTGAACTTGGTAGCTGATTCGAATGTCATTCGTGAAGAAAGAGTCCAAGGATCTACTGTCATTCGCCGAATTGTCCAAAAACTGCTTTCCAACGTACTTGGACATCCAGTTCAACGAAAGATTTTGGATAGGCTTATACTCAATGATTGCAGATGCAATCGCATTTGGAGAAAAGGCAATGTCTGTATCCTCGTAAGTAAACGCCTCTTGCTGGAATTCTTCTGTGCTATAATCGTCCACATATTCGGTAAACTCCTTGATCTTGTTTTGGCTTAGTGTCAGATTTCCACCCACAGTAAGGGCCTTCGAAATTTGGTAACCTCCCGACAGCTCGATTCCAGCCCGGTAAGATTTAGCTACATTCTCTCGGATGTAAGCCCCAACATCATTGATTTGGCCAGTTAATATTAGCTGATCTTTGTAATCCATAAAATAGAAATTGGCATTGTAGTTAAACTTGCCTTTCTGAGCTCTCACACCTGCTTCAATGTCATTCAGTCGTTCTGGTTTTGGGATTTCAGTGATCGGGTTATCTGTGAAATCCGATCTTTTAGGCTCACGGTTGGCCACTGCATAACTCGCATACCAAACTTGTCCATTGCTTCGCTCATAGCTCAATCCAAATTTAGGATTGAAAAAGGTGTATTTTTCCTCTCCATCTACTATCCTTTGATCATCATTGACTCCAGAAAATGAATAGTCGATTCCACGGAGCTGCAAATCACCGAAAAGGAATAAGCCCGGCGTAACTTCATGCGTCGCTTTTAGATAGATATTGCGATCGTCTTTGACGGCATTGTTGTCATAATAGCGATCTCGAATATTCGTTTCTCCTGCGACTCTTGCCCATATGATTTCTCCGAAATGGTCACCATCGTAGCGATTGGCTCCACCACCTAGGATCACATCCCATTTACCATCATCAGAGATGTAATTGATCGAAGCGATTCCTCCAAAGAAGTCGTTGTCCAGCCATCTTCTGCGGATAATATCCGTGCTGGAGATTATTTCTCCTCCAATTTCTACATCAGGTAATGCATAGCTTGCAAAGTCATCATCCTCTCGATATTGCTCATAATATCCACGTCCATAGGTATAATGAAGCGCGGCGTTAGTTTTCCAGTTGCTTCCGATTTTACCAGTATAGATCAGCTGATAATGATCTTGCTGGTAATTATCCGTTTCATTGTCGTAGGTGTAATAGTTGAATGTACGGTCATTCTCCAGTTTTGATTCTGGAAGTCCATACCAAGCTTGATAAGTTTGTTCTTTACCGGAAAAGACATTCAGTTTCACGACATGGTTTTCACCATAGTATCCTCCAGATACAAAGAAGGATTTCAAATCAGAAAATGCTCGGTCTACATAGCCATCAGAGGTGATTTTGGATAATCGTGCATCTACAGCAAATCGGTTATTCAGTAATCCTGTCCCTGCTTTGACGGTATGTCTCCAGGAATTGAATGATCCGGCAGAGTTTAGAATTTCTGCATAGGGTTCATCCTGGCGCGTATCTGTTTGGAAATTCAAACTAGCACCAAATGTTGCGGCGCCATTTGTAGAGGTTCCCACTCCTCGCTGAATCTGTAGGTTATCCACTGACGATGCAAAATCTGGCATGTTGACATAGAAAACACCATGCGACTCCGCATCATTCATCGGAATTCCATTCACAGTTACGTTGATTCGGCTTTGGTCAGATCCCCGAATACTCATACTGGTGTAGCCAATACCTGCTCCTGCATCAGAATTTGTCACTACTGACGGAGTGAAATTCAATAAAATCGGAATATCCTGACCTAGGTTTCTTTTGGCCAATTCCGCTTTGTCAATAGTCTGAAAGGTAGTTGGTGTAGTGGCTGAAGCTCTAGTGGCAGATACAATAAACTCCTCCGAAAGGAGATCTGTTGGATTTAGCCGCAAACTTAATTCGCCGGTTAAAGGGACGCTGAGGCTTTTTTGAAGTGTTTCAAAGCCAACATACGATACCCGGAGTTGAATTTCTCCTTCTTTTAATTTGGTAATTGTAAAATTTCCGTTTTCATCGGTGACAGCGCCCCGGCCTTGTTTTTCGGTCCAGACAGATGCACCTATTAATGGTTCGCCTGTGGAGGAGTCCAAGACTTTTCCGTTGAGGCTGCTTTGTGCCCAGGTGGAAATTGCAAACAGGCATAAAGCCAAGTTTAACAGTACTTTTTTCATGTGTAATTTTCCCTTTCGGGAGATTGAGTGAAACATGAGAAAGCTTTAGGGAAGCTTACCGTATTTGTTTACCCTGTAACACTAACAAAATCAAAAATCCAGAAGGGTACCGCTTCTTAGGTTTGATTTTATTCGTTGCTACGCTTGTTCATTTCCCTTCGCCGGCATTATCCGGATCAGGTCGTATGGGTATGATCTCAGCCCGTTTTGTTAAGGCACCCCCTATGATCTTGAAGCAAAGGTAATCGGGAAAAGTTGCTTCGCAAATCTGTGGATTGGAAAATTATTTCTACCCAAGCATAACTAGTATGAGAATCAAAAAGCCTTACTCTAGACTATTTGTCTTATCTGTCAAATCTTTTTCCTAAATTTCTGGTCAAACCCTATTAACCTATGAAAATCTATAAACTGCCTTCGGGCACCCTTTTACAGTATCAAAATCAAACTTTTTTAGGCCCTGCACAAGATTGGGACAAGCTACTGGCTCAAGAAAACCTAAAAGACCACTTAACAACGGAATCCAAATCGTGGAAAGAAATTTCTGCAGAAGAAGGTGAAGAAATTCTTAAAAAAGGGATTTTGGCACCTATGGGAAATCAGGAAATCTGGGCCGCTGGTGTGACTTATTACCGAAGTCGTACTGCTAGAATGGAGGAATCCCAAGATGCTGGTGGAGCAGATTTTTACGACAAAGTATACCATGCAGACCGTCCAGAGCTGTTTTTCAAAGCAACAGCGAGCCGAGTTTCGGCCCCAGGTGCAGCGGTAAATATCCGAAAAGATTCTACTTGGGACGTGCCGGAGCCAGAGTTGACATTGGTGATTTCTCCATCTGGAAAAATCCAAGGCTATACCTGTGGAAATGACATGAGTAGCAGAAGTATTGAAGGAGAAAACCCACTCTATTTGCCTCAGGCGAAGGTTTATGCAGGTTGTGCTGCGATCGGGCCTTGTATTTTCCTTACTGAAAAAGCCATTGAAGAAACTGCCAATATCCGATTGGAAATCTTTCGAGATGATGTGTTAGCTTTTGTAGGTGAAACCCCTCTGACTCAGCTGAAGCGTAAGCCAAAGGAATTAGCCGGCTGGCTTTTCAAAGGAAATACTTTTCCTATAGGTTGCTTTCTGATGACTGGAACAGGTATCGTACCGGACGATTTTACGTTGGAAGTTGGCGACAAAGTGAGAATTGGAATTGATGAGGTTGGAGTGCTCGAAAACTTAATTGAAAAAATTTAATCTGTAGCGGATTGCGGGGAGTATGCGTACAGGATTTGCATATACTTAATAACTTTTACCTACTATACCTCAGACATAGTTTGAGTCTAGAGGTGAAAACGTAATCAAACTAGTTACCATGAAAAAGTATTTACTTCCCCTTTTCATTTCTTTTGTTCTTTTCTCATGTGAAAAAGCAGACAATCCTGATATTTCAAAAATGCCTCAGGAATGGTCCTTGATTGGATATAAAAGTTCATGGGTGGCTGATCCAGAACTAATCCCAATTACAGATTCTATTTATAATTATAGACTGGAGAAAAACGGGTCATTTGTCAAAAACATAGGAGACTTTCGATTGACTGGAACCTATGAAATTGACGATAGCACGTATGACAGGACCTATATTTCTTTGAATTATGATGCTGCATCCATAAAACTCAATGAAGAGTCAGGACGTAATTTGATTCATTATTGTGGTCAGAATTATGAGCCTTTTGTAGTTGTGGATTCAAAAACTATCTCGGGTAGCTGGAGTGAGTGTGACGGACCAAATTTCATTTTTCAGCGAAAGAATAGGTAAATCTGCTTAACTGAATTTTATCTTTATGATATGACTCAGTTTTTCCAGCACAAACTTCGTTTACCATCCTACCCATCAGGCTATCATTTGATCACTGATAAAATAGAAGAAGCGATTCCTGAAATAGCCCAGATTAAAACTGGGTTTCTTCAGGTTTTTATCCAACATACTTCAGCCGCTTTGACTATCAATGAAAATGCTGATCCTACGGTGAGAAAGGACTTCCAAACCTTCGTAAATGAGTTAATTCCAGAATCTTATCCACGGTTTATCCACACGTACGAAGGGCCTGATGATATGCCTGCGCACATTAAAGCCAGTTTTTTTGACACAGCCTTACAAATCCCCATTTCTGGTGGAAAACTCAACCTAGGTATTTGGCAGGGAATTTATTTGTGTGAATTTCGGAGAAATGGAGGGAGTAGGAGCTTGATTATTACGGCTTTTGGTGAGATAAAGTGAATCGGTTTCTATTAAATTATTTACATCGTTTTGCCTACCTCTCTCCAGGTCACTAATTTCACATTATTCTTGTTTAGCAATTCTCTGGCTTTTTCACTGGTAAAAAAATCGTAATCGGCTTGTCTCCATGGTGCATGATACGTATCATGACCCTTCGTCACAGCATTCATTTCTTCATCATCAAACGCTAAGTGGACTAATATCACATTCAATCCAGAGGTTAGATTATTGAGTGATTTGGTGTAAAAAGCTTCCATTCCGGTATTATAATCATTTGGTTCAGCCATAAAAAGTTGATCGACTATTGGAAACATATTCACATTAATTCCTTCAAATAATGAAGAATTTGGCTTAATGATTCCGTCTACCATTTGCTGGTTAATCATAGCGGGGATGTTCAGCTCCTGCGCAATTTTCAAATAGGATTTTAAATATTCTGGTCGTCCATAGAAAATGCAGCCCATATGGGAATCCAAATGCGAAGGAGTGATTCCCATCTGATTGGCAGCTTTGATCTGCGCTCTGATTTCCTTCTCTACTTCCTCAGGGCTTGCGTTTTCAGTTACTTGCGCACAATCAGGATACATATGTCCTTTCTCATTTGCCAATCCAGGGACAGCCATTCTTCCAGCCTCGGGTCCCCAGTTGAAATTATGCCATTCATTCGTCAGAGTAATATGAATTCCGATATCCGCGTCAGGCATTTCCTTCGCCATTTCCCCTACTTCCGCTGACCAACCTGTAGGAACCATCATGCTTGTGGAAGTTACCAAGCCCTTTTTCATTGCATCGAAAGTCGCTTTGGTCTGGGAATGCGACACACCCACATCATCGGCGTGAATGATTAGGAGTTTAGCATCTTTATCATAGCCAAGTTTTTCAGCTAGATTTTGGGAAAAAGAGACTGTTGGCAAGAAAGCCAAAAATAATAGAAGGAAGCGTAGCGTATTCATCTGGGTTGTTGTTTGCCCTAAGATAAATATTATCAGCTTTTGTACTGCTTCGATTTAGTTCTATAAACCCACAGGTAGGTGAAAAAGCCTGTGAATACCTGTAGGATAGCAAAGTACAGCCAAGTTCCTGGTTCTTTTAGCGGCTCAAAATTGATGGTGTTATTGTAATAGAGCTTCGAAACAACTAAAGCGGCCAGCGTTGCAGGAAGCACTACTACGAGCCAAAAGTTGAGAAAGGAACGGTATATTAATGGGGTTGGCTTTTTTGAAGTTTGTGGCTTGGATTGATTCTTTTTCATGCTGTGAATTGTCTTTGCTTGATCGATCCTGATTAAGCTTCTTCTTTAATTTTAGCTGACTTAGGCTTATACTCTTTGAAATACATCCAAGCTCCAAAAACTATCTGGAATATCAGGATTTTGACATAGGTAGAAGGTAATTTGATGAATTCAAGCCAGTTTGAGTCGCCTTTAACTAATTGGAAAACTATGGTGGTGATAAGGCTAGCAGGTAGTATTACTGCCAACCAAAAGTTGAAAAATGAGCGAAAAAGGAAAGGTGGTTTTTTCATTTAACTTGAATTTTTACTTGAACTCTGATGATACCTCAAGTTAGGTCTATAGAAAATGTAATAGTTCGAGATACTGGTGAGAATAAGATACCAGATGAATGTAGAATAGAAGTTTCTTTCAACGATAAATTCCCATGAAATAGCTCTATTAATTGTGAAATTTGTTGCCAAAGCGAAGAGTACAGCATCTGGGAGCGTGAGTGTATACCAAGACTTGAAGTAAGGAGTGAAATGCCTTTCGAATCGTTCTTTGCCCTTTGATACTTCCATGGTTTTTAAATTTATCAATTTTTCGAAGGGAAGTAAAATGGCTGAAGGCTCACTTACTTGACCAACCCTTGGATGATTTGATTGAGATACATGATATCACCTAGTTCATGAAAGGCTGAAATCACGATTCTGTTCTCAGATGGACTTTCTGCTGTAGGGTATGGAAAAGAAGAAGTGATGATGCCTGCTTTTTCAAATTCTTTCACCCAAGAGGAATCTGAATACGCAAATGCCGGAAATGCCCGACTTCCGCTGATTTGAGCAATCTCGGCTGTCTCTTGGGCGAATATTCCACAGGCATCTTCCAGCCAGCTTTTCGCCTCCAAATAAATATGCTCCATATCCAGAAAAGTGCTCAAGTGCGCTGGTGACCCAGGTGAGGCTCCTCCAAAAAGCGGAGTTGACTTGATGGTTTCCAAGTGTTTTTCATTACCTAAGATTATCCCAGCGGGCAGGCCTAACCCTTTTCCTAGTGAGCCTGTCACAACAAGATTGATGTTCGGATCATCCCAGTTTTCGTAAGTACCGTAGATGCTTTTACCAATGGTGCCGAAGGCATGACTATCGTCTATCAGCAAAGTGACTTCGTGTTTTTTAGCGATGGACTTCACCCAATTATAATCATGAATCTCACATAGAAAAGGGTCTAGCGCATTTCCGATTAGTAGGATTTTGCGTTGAGATAGCTCTTCAGACTGTTCTAAGCAGGATTTTTTCCATTGTGTAAAATTTAATTGAGTAGAAGGAGATAAATCATCTGGCACAATAGCCGAATGTGCGTCTGGTGCAATCCAGATGAGATCGGCATTTTTATAACATGATTTCCATGCGGCTATTCCTGCCAGATAGCCTGAGCTAAAAACTGCTGCGGAAGGAGCACCTGCTGATGCGGCAAAGGCCTCTTCGAATTCATCGAAAATAAGGAGTCGAATATTATTGAGTCGGCTTTGTCCATGATTGGAGCCAAAATCAAACAGCCGATCAGCCAAAATGTCCAGGAAGTCATTGTTTTGAACAATTCCCAGATAGGAGGTTCCACTGAAATAGAGATGTTCTCTACCCTCTATTTCTATCATTCGACCTATGCCTGTATCTAAGTAGTGATTTTTCAAAGCTTCGTGTTACTTGGCGAAAATCTGAGTATCATCCTGAAAGGATTTGAATTCCAGCGCATTTCCACAAGGATCTAAAAAGAACATGGTCGCCTGCTCCCCTACTTCGCCTTTAAATCGGATATATGGTTCAATTACAAATTCTATTCCGTGAGATTTCAGTTTATCAGCTAATTCGTGCCACTCTTCCCATGGTAAGATTGCTCCAAAGTGCCTAACGGGTACATATTTCCCATCCACTGTATTGGTATGCGCCAAGGCTAATTCTTCAGGTTTGATATGTGCAGATAGCTGGTGACCAAAGAAGTTGAAATCTATCCATTTATCAGTGCTTCTACCGATCTCGCAGCCAAGAAGATCTCCATAAAATGCCCGGGTTTCTGCGATATCCCGTATCGGGAAAGCGAGGTGGAAGGGTTTAAATTGGCTCATAATGTGTACTTTCGTTGAGGGTTTTTCGGCGCCAATTTAGTTGTTTATTCCCGGAATAAGTATGGAGAAAAGGAAATCGGTATCATTGGTTTTGAGCAGTGGCGGTGCAAGAGGATTAGCGCACGTCGGTGTAATCGAAGAGCTGGAAAAGCGAGGCTATCACATTGCCGAAATTGCTGGCTGCTCTGCAGGAGCTCTAGTTGGAGGGATGTATGCTGCTGGGAAAATGGCCGAATTCAAAGATTGGATTTGCCATTTGGACCGGCTGGATGTGTTTTCTTTGATGGATTTTACTTTTTCCTCTAGAGGATTTATCAAGGGAGAAAAGGTGTACAATGCCTTGAAAAAAGTAGTTCAAGACTGTCAAATCGAGGATTTTGAGATCCCCTTTTATTGCAATGCAGTAGATTATATTAGTGGAAAGGAGGTGGTTTTTTGCGAGGGGAGTTTGTATGCTGCCATTCGTGCTTCAGGGAGTATTCCTACGGTTTTTCAGCCAGCTCGCTTTCATCGACAGGAGTTAATTGATGGCGGAGTGCTAAATCCCGTTCCCCTTTCACTTTTGCGCCAGTCAGAGGAAAATATGATCGTAGTAGTGGGGTTAAATGCTGGGGATTCGGAATTGGTTATTCCACCTAAGAAAGATGCAACCGGAAAAAGTTTTATTTCAATGCCAGCTTGGGTAGCTGATTACCGCATTAAGATGCGACAGTATTTTCCTGAGCAGGTGAAAGAACAAAAGAAAACCTCGCTCAGCTCCATTAGCCTGATGACACGCTCGTTTGATTTGCTTCAAGATCGGTTTTCAGCACTTTTAGTCGAAAAATTTCAAGTTGATATATCGATTCAAATAGCAAGAAATCAAGCTGGAACATTGGAATTTCATCGAGCGGAGGAATTGATAGAAATTGGTAGAGAAAAAGCAATTCAAGCCTTAGATAAATGGGAAAATGAATATCTCTGAACTCAATAAATTACTTGGAAATATCGACATCTATCTGCTGGATCAGATTCTGAAGGGAAGATTTTCTACCGACATGAAAATCCTGGATGCGGGCTGCGGGGAAGGTAGAAATGCAGTTTACTTCATCAACGCAGGCTATCAGATTTTCGGAGTTGATCAAAACGAAACGGCGATTCAATACTGTCGCTACCTAGCGAAAAGCTTAAATAAAAATTATGATGCTCATCGATTCCAGGTTGCTGGATTAGAAGAAATTTCATTTCATGATCATGCCTTTGATGCCGTGATTTGTTCGGCTGTACTTCACTTTGCACAAGATGAAAGCAATTTTTGGCAAATGATGAATGAAATGCTCAGAGTGCTAAAACCTGGCGGGAGGTTGTGGTTTCGGATGACGTCGGCTTTTGGTGGGATTTTGGAGAAAAGCCAAGATCTTGGTGGAGGAAAATACATGCTTCCGGATGGATCGGACAGATTTTTACTGACTGAAGCACATCTGGAGAAATTTCAGCAACTTGGATTGACCTTTTTGGAAGCACCCAAAACAGTGTTGGTGCTGGGGCGAAGGGAAATGGGAGTTTTTGTGTTGAGAAAAGAACTGTAAACAGCCAACTGAAAGCTGATACTATGGATTTACAATACGCATTAGAACTGGTTGGAACATTTGTTTTTGCGATCTCAGGAGCTTTGGCTATCCGGGAGCGCGAGCACGACATGTTTGGCGCTGGATTCACGGGGTTCATTACTGCCATTGGTGGAGGTACCCTCAGAGATATTTTGTTGGACAGTTATCCACTTGTTTGGATCGGCGATGTATGGTTTCTCTATGCCATCTTCGCAGGCATATTGGCAGCCTTTATTTTCCCAAATTTCTTAAGCCAATTGAGGAAGACTTTTTTTCTATTTGATACCCTTGGCATTGCTTTTTTCACGGTACTTGGAGTGGAAAAGGCACTCAGTTTAGGAATGAGGCCCGAGATCGCAGCGATCATGGGTATGTTTTCGGCAGTGATGGGTGGTGTGATTCGTGATACATTGACTAATGAAATACCAATTCTCTTTAGAAAAGAAGTCTATGCCTCTGCCTGTCTTGCAGGAGCCATTGTATATCTAATTCTCAATTACTTTCTGGTACCTCGAGATATTAATTTGTTGATTTCCGTCTCCGTGATTATCGCGATCCGACTGATCGCTATGAAGTTTAAGCTGAGCTTGCCTAGACTGGACTAGTGGAATTTTCAATAATCAAACTCAGGTATCAATTTTTAAGAAGCCACCAATTTTTGGCATGATTGCAGGCACTTCTGACTTATATTTTTGATAAGCTTCGCCGAATTGGTGGACTAGGTTTTTTTCCTCAAAATAGATCCCTACTGGTAGGTAGAGAAGCAGACAGACCAGATGCACGACGGAAGTTATACTCCCGGCAAACAAAAAATAACCTAGAAAAATCAGCGCCAGACCACCATAAAGTGGATGACGAACTTTGGCATAAAGACCGGATGTAATTAAGATTTTATCGTTTTTTGCAGAAGACTCAAATCCCAAAAACCGCTTTACAGAATAATGCTTACTTGATTTTGTGGCGATAATTGTCCCTAAGCCAGCTAGCATGTAGCCCAAATAATTGGTCAGATCACTTTTTGGAATCAACACATATTTAGGAATAAACAGGGACTGAAGTACTATTCCTAAGAAAAGGATCAATGAAATAAGCGTGTAAAGCAAGCGGTACCATTTAAAGGCATTTCCCGATTTTCCCTGCAGAATTCTTTTTATCTTGGATGCAGCCAAAATAGAGTGAAGTGCATAAAATACGATCCAGCTGAGGGCTAGCAGCACATAATTCATCAGGTGTATTAAATTTCGGAGAAACTATAATTTTTATGAAATCGAGCATTACGAAGAAGGTCACGAACTGGGATGATTCCTATAATGCGAGATTCCATACGGCTAATAAAAGTCAAATCATAATCATATGAAATCAAGCATGAATAAAAAGTCATACAGGGGCATGATTATCGGTGAGGCGAGATTCCATCTGACCATTAAAAATCAAATTATAAACAGATGAAAATCGGAATAATCCGCGAAGGAAAAAATCCTCCTGACAAACGTGTTCCTTTTACGCCAAAGCAGTTAAAGGCTATTCAGGAAGATTATGCTGATCAAATTACTTTTCAGGTTCAATCTAGCGACTTCCGTTCATTTTCGGATCAGGAATTTATAGATGAAGGGATTGAGGTCGTAGATGATGTTTCCGATTGTGATGTTCTTTTTGGAGTGAAAGAAGTGCCCATTGACCAGTTGCTGGATGAGAAGACGTATTTTTTCTTTTCGCATACGATCAAAAAGCAAAAATATAATCGAAAGCTGCTTCAGGCAGTGTTGGAAAAAAACATCCGATTGATCGATTACGAAGTGCTAAAGGACGAGGGGGGAAATCGTGTGGTTGCTTTTGGCAGATGGGCAGGAATAGTAGGGGCTTACAATGCGTTTTGGACGTATGGAAAGAAGACTGACCTTTTTGAGATTAAGCGGGCTTATGAATGCGCAGATCTGAAGGAACTCCATTCCGAACTAGCGAAGGTGCAATTGCCACCGGTGAAGATTATTCTTACTGGCTCGGGACGTGTTGGAAACGGGGCAAAGGAGGTTTTGAATTCATTAAAGATTCGGGAAGTTTCTGTCCATGAATTCTTGCATCTGTATTTTGATGAGCCTGTTTATGTCAAATTGAGTTCTGCCGACTATAATCGTCGCAAATCAGATGGGGGATTTGACAAAGAGGAATTCTATGCATTTCCTGAGCGCTATGAAAGTCATTTTCAGAAGTTTTCAGAAGCTGGAGAAATTCTGATCTCTGGAGCATACTGGGATCCGGATGCACCAAGATTATTTGAACTCAAGGATATTGCCGGCGAGGATTTTCAGCTTTCGGTGATTGCTGATGTGAGCTGCGATGTGGGTGGATCAATACCGACTACGATTACTTCCAGCACGATCACGGATCCAGTGTATGATGTGGATCGCCAAACGGGAGAGAAAATTCCTGCCTTTGGAAGTCAGACGAGTATATCGGTCATGGCGATTGATAATTTGCCTTGTGAGTTGCCGCGAGAAGCCAGCCAGGAATTTGGAATTCAATTGATGAATTGGGTGATTCCAGCACTTTTGGACGATAATTCTGGGATGCTGGAGCGAGCGACGATTGCACGGGATGGGGACTTGACAATTGAGTTTATCTATTTGAATGACTTTGTAAATGACTATGATTAAGTTGAATCGCTTTTTGGAATCCACACTCTTAAAACCCACAATGACTGGATCTGAGGTGGATTTATTAGTTAAAGAAGCCATTGAAGAGCAATTTGTGGGAGTATGCGTCCCACCCTTTTGGGTGAAAAAAGTAAGGAGAGATTTAGGCGAAGAAAACATACAATTAGTCACGGTAATTGGGTTTCCTTTTGGATACACCGATACCGCGACTAAGGTCTTTGAAACCAAGGAAGTAATCCGTCAAGGAGCTGACGAACTGGATTTGGTTTGGTCTCAAACCGCTTATCATTCTGGGATGAATTGGCCAAAAATAGAAATTGCTCAGATAGCCAAGATTTGTCATGAAGAAGAGAGAATTCTCAAGGTCATTATAGAAACAGCCAATTTGAATGAAGCGCAAATCATTGAGGCTTGTTTGATATGTCAGAACGCTGGGGTAGATTTTGTGAAAACATCCACTGGCTATGCCTCCGCTGGCGCAAAGGTGGAACATATCAAATTGATGCGGGAAAAATTATCTTCAAATGTGGGCATCAAAGCAAGTGGAGGCATCAAAACGCCAGATTTTGCTCTTGAACTGATTAAAGCAGGAGCAGATCGCATTGGGACTAGTTCCGCGAAAGCATTGATGGATTCCTGGCGGAATTCTTAATCGTTGCTGAAATAAATTAATAGAAACGGAATAATGAAGAAAGTCAACAAGATGTAGGCAAAGCCGAGAAACTTATTTTTTACCGTGCGCTTTCCAATATACATCGCCAATATCACAGGAATATTTCTCAGCGTAGGAAATGGCAAGAAGATCAACGCACCTATCAAATTGAACAGGAAGTGGACAATGGCAAGTGCTATGGCAGCTTCGGTTTTATAAATAGCCGCAATGGCCGCTGTGATAGTGGTACCGATATTAGCTCCTATGATAAATGGGAAAGCCTTTTTCACAGAGACTTTTTTATTTGCTACCAGAGGAACTACCAAGGAAGTGGTGACTGTGCTGGATTGAACAGCAGCTGTGAAGAATGTGCCGTATACAAAAGCCATGTAGGGGTTTTTGAATATTAGCTTATTGATATCCTGAAAACTATTGACCACAAATGCTTTGTAAACTGCCGTGGACAGAATCTTAATGGCTGCAAAAACCAGAAAGACTGAAAGAATCATCGTCACGAAAGGAATATTTATCGTCTCAGAAATCCACTCTGATATTGGGCGAGTAAACACCTTATTGAAAACGATGGGAGCTGATAAGGATTCATCAGTGATAAAAAAATGAGCAATGGAAATGGATAATTTGGATAAAAACCTAAAATAGACTTCCAATGGCAACAAAATAATAACCGTGGAAATGTTAAAGATATCATGAAGCATCCCTGCCGAAAAAGCTCTCTTGAACTCTCTATTGCTCATAATATAGGAGAGTGAAACCAGCGTTGACGTGAGGGTGGTTCCGATATTTGCGCCCATCACCATAGGTACAGCTTGCTCCAGGGAAAGGTGACCGGATGCGACCACCGCGACTACACTTGCGGTGACAGTTGAGCTGCTCTGTATCAAAGCGGTCATTAATAGTCCGATAAACAGACTGACAAATGGATTGCGAGTCGCAAGCAGGATGCTTTCCGCTACGTCATTGTTCAGATGGCTCATTGCTACCGTGAGCAAGTCAATAGCGAAGATGAATAGCAACAGTGCCAAAAGCATCATAATGTAGCTTTTGGTTTTATTTACTTTGTTTTGTTCCGGCTCTAAGCTCTCCATCTTTTAGTTCAGAATAAATCTCCTGCTTTTTATTTTACCTCAGGATTAGGGGCTTATAAAAGAGTCTTGAACTATCCTAGAATCCAAATTTTTAATAAAATAAAGGGCAAAAGTTGAAATTTTTTTGCGAAAAACAAGGCAAAACTTCCTTTTTGAAGAGGAATTGTAGTTACTTAACAATTTGATAACATGGATAGAAGGATATCTTCTTTAATTTTGCGCGACCGACCAAAAGGCAAATCATGGCCAAGAAAAAAATAGACCAAAACATTAATCAGGATAAGCTCTCCAAAAGTGCTTACTCCCTCTTTGATTTCACCAAGAAAGAGAAACCCTTTCTAATCATCATTTGTGTACTCATATCCATCGCTGCGGTAATTACTCCATATACGTATGCAGCTATGTGGTTTGGTTTTGCTTTGGCTGCATATTCTGCTATCGCCAATGACAGTATTCAGACGATCGGTACTTTTATCGCTTCCAATCATAATAAGAAGTGGTATTGGTTATGGCTTTTCATGGGCCTTATATTCGTAGGCACGGTTACCTACAGCTGGTTTACTTATAATGGTGACGTGAGTTACCAGAGATTATCTGTTCCGGGTCTGGATAAAGCGCCAACAGGCTTTGTATTCCTTCAGCTTGCTGCCCCTATCGTTCTTTTGATTATGACCAGGCTCAGAATGCCTGTATCTACTACATTTTTGTTGCTGAATGTTTTTACCTACAAGGCTGGGACTATTGTTAGTGTCATGTTTAAAAGCTTTGTGGGGTACCTTCTTGCATTCTCTATCGCTATCGCTGTTTGGTTTGTTCTTGAGCGATTTGTCAAAAATTACCTGAAAGGAAAGCCTGCTCCGTATTGGATTTACCTGCAGTGGATCACCTCTGGTACACTGTGGGCAGTGTGGATTATGCAGGATGCTGCAAATATTGCTGTGTTCCTTCCTAGACAATTGGATGCAGTAGAATTCTCCATTTATGCAGGGTTTGTATTTATTGGATTAGGCTTCCTGTTCTACATGAAGGGGGATAAAATCCAAGGAATTGTCAACGAGAAGACAAGTGTAACAGATGTACGTGCTGCTACAATTGTGGATTTTGTGTATGCTATTATTCTCTTTTATTTTAAGCTTTACAGCAATGTTCCGATGAGTACTACTTGGGTGTTCATAGGTTTGCTTGGAGGTAGAGAAATCGCAATTGCACTCGGCAAGCATGCCAAAACAGAGAAAAGAAATGCGTGGTTGTTCAGAGCCTTTAAATTGGCTAGGAATGACGTGTCCAAGGCATTTATCGGATTAGTGGTATCCTTGATTCTCGCATTCATTATCAATGATGGCGTGAGAAACGAGATTCTGGATTTTTTCTAGGTCGTTTTGGAAATAGAACTATACAGCCACGAGTACTTTATGAATGAAGCCCTGAAGCAAGCCAAAATTGCTTTTGAAGAGGGTGAAATTCCTGTTGGGGCTGTAATAGTTTCTAAAAACATAATCATTGCCAAAGCTTACAATCAAACGGAAAAGCTCAATGATGTAACAGCTCATGCAGAAATGCTTGCGATTACTTCTGCTGCGAACTACATAGGGGCAAAATATCTGAATGATTGCAGGCTGTACGTGACGTTAGAGCCTTGTGTGATGTGTGGAGGGGCACTTTTCTGGTCGCAAATCGGTGAAATCCACTATGGAGCGTCTGATCCAAGAAGAGGGTATTTGCAGAGCAATCCGGGAATAGTGCACCCCAAAACAAAAGTATTTCCTGGAAGTCTAGCCTTAGAATCTGAACAGCTTTTGCTGGAATTTTTCAAAAAACTGAGAAAATAAAAGGAAATTGATCACTAGAGAACCTTTTTCGTTTTCACTTGGTTGCTAAGGCAGATTATTTGTAAGATTTTTAATCAATCTTTTAACCTTAAAATAAAACAAAATGGCTTTCGAACTTCCAGCTTTACCTTATGCCACTACGGCTTTGGAACCACACATTGATGCAAAAACTATGGAAATCCACCATGGTAAGCACCACAATGGATACGTAACTAATCTTAACAATGCAATCGCAGGAACTGACTTGGAAAGTAAGTCTCTAGAAGAATTGCTTCAACTTGCAGGCTCAAATACTGCCGTAAGAAATAACGGTGGTGGTCATTACAATCACAGCCTTTTCTGGAAAATCATGTCTCCATCTGGAGGCGGGGCACCGACTGGTGATTTGGCAAATGCGATCAATGCAAAGTTTGCCAACTTTGATTCATTCAAAGAAGCATTTAACAAAGCAGCAGCGACAAGATTTGGATCTGGCTGGGCTTGGTTGATTTTGACTGCAGCCGGTACTTTGGAGATTGTATCTACTGCCAATCAGGACAATCCCCTAATGGATGTAGCTGAAATCAAAGGAACTCCTATCATCGGGCTTGATGTGTGGGAACATGCTTACTACCTGAACTATCAGAACCTACGTCCTAGCTACATTGCAGCTTTCTGGAATGTGATCAACTGGGATCAGGCAAATGCGAACTACGCAGAAGCGTTGAAGAAATAAGCTTTTGAAGCTAAAATTAGAATCCCCGGACATCATGTTCGGGGATTTTTTTATGTCCAAAGCTGAGATAATACTGTACGGTTTCGATACACTGTTATTTTTAGGAGAAACAAAAAATGTCGAATAGGGCTATTTTAGGCGGTTTTCAAGCCTTGGCATTTCTTTTTCAATAGGTGGCAAACGACACACAATGTACTATTGAAATGAAAACTACCAACTTACTTTATCTTACGCTTTTCACCTATCTACTGGGGATTAATAACCTTGCGGCTGCAGACAAAGATGTCAGCGTGATTACCGGAAAAGTTACGGATCAAAACGAACAGTCAGTTCCCTATGCTAATGTGGCATTGATCGACGCTACTAGTGGTAATCTTGTAGATGGTGCTGTATCCGATGAAAATGGGGAATTTCTAATTGAATCTACCAAGACTGCCAAAGTGAAATTGGTGGTTTCTTCTATTGGCTTTACCGCTTTTGAATCTGAAGTATTTCAACTTGAACCTGGATTGAAGAAGAACTTTGGGCCAGTCACTATTCAGGATGAAATGACAGGTCTGGATGAGGTGACTGTAAAATCTACCCGTCCGGAAATCATCATCGAACCTGACAAGACCACCATTAATGTGGAGGGAACAGTAATGGCTGAGGGATCAAATGCGCTGGATGTGATCGGAAGATCTCCGGGAATATACGTGGATCAGGACGGGATCATCAATCTGAATGGTCGGACAGGTGCTACAGTGATGATCAATGATCGTTTGACCTATATGAGTGCCACTGACTTGGCGAATTTTCTTCGGTCTATGCCTGCCGACAATATTAAGAGTATAGAAGTGATCAATAATCCTTCAGCGCGATTTGATGCGGAGGGATCTGCTGGTGTGATCAACATCAAATTGAAAAAGAATACAGTGGATGGAATGTTTGGAAATATACAGGCAGGAGCCTTATATAACGGGCAGTGGCTACCTAATACCGGCGTAGCGCTGAATGTGAAAAAGGGTAAGTGGACTACAAATGCCAATTTGAATTACAATCATTACGGTAACTTTAATGATCTTGAGATTTACAGAAATTTCACCTTGCCCGAAGGCATTTCTAATTTCAGTCAAGAGTCAAGAATTGTGACTAGGAATAAGAATCTCTTTTTTACCGGGGCGGCGAATTATGAGATTAATGAGAATCAGAATATTGCCATAAACGTACAGGCTTCGGATTCCCATGATAGAAATGACAATAACTCACTGACTGATATCATTACTCCAGGCATGGATGACATTAGTTATCTAAAATCGATTAATGACGCCACAGGAACAGGAAGTAGGTATTTTGCTAATCTTCATTACGATCTAAAACTTGACACCTTGGGCACTAAAATCAGTTCCGATGTGGACTTTACCCGAATGAATTCCGATAGTAAATCGTTGCTTACCAATCAACAATGGGTGGGCGCGAATATGTCAGATGCAATGAATAGTAATATTCTGACCCTGAATGATATGTATTACAATATCTTAACAGCCAAAGTGGATTTTGTAAAACCAGTAGGAAAAGGAAATACAATCGAGACTGGAGTAAAAGGGAGCTGGGTAAAGTCTGATAATAACCTAGACCTAAGTAAAGCACAGGAGGATGGTCCATTTATTCCTGACCCAAGCAGCAACAGGTTTATCTACAATGAAAATGTCTTAGCTGCTTATGTTTCCTATAAAGGGAAGTTCTCAGAAAAACTTTCCTATCAGGTAGGTCTAAGAGGTGAGCATTCGAATATCACTGGAAATTCAGTGACACTGGATCAAGTAAATAAACAGAAGTATTTCAACTTATTTCCAAGTGCTTTCCTACAGCATAAAATCAGCGACAACTACCAGATCGTCTACAATGTCAATCGCAGAATCACCAGACCTAATTATCGACTACTTAATCCTTTTGTATACTACATCGATCCTTTGACAAGTGAAACGGGTAACCCGAATCTCAAGCCTCAGTACTCCAATAACATTGAGATGAATCATGTGGTGAAGGGTATGTACCAATTCACACTTGGGTATAGCGAAACAGAAGATGCGTTTATGCAGGTGTTTGTTCAGAATGAGGAAGATCGGACTACGACTACTTATACCGACAACTTTGATAAGACGAGAAACGCAAACTTCAGAGCGATTATCCCTGTAGACATCAAAGAATGGTGGTCTACTTCGAATATGGTGCAAGTGAATTACAATCGTTATAGGTCACAGATTGGTGATGATTACCTAGACAATTCACAGACCTCATTCATGGTCCGTTCGCAGCACAATTTCGTTTTGCCACTAGGCTTTAAAGCGGAAGTGATGGGGATTTATCTCGGTCCTCAGATTTGGGGACAGGGAGAGATAGCCGGATTTGGATGGGTAGATGCAGGAGTGACCAAGTCTATCATGAAGGATAAAATCACAATTTCGGTAAACGGAACTGACCTTTTTCGCACACAAGTAATAAAAGCAAATGTTGACTTCGCTGATATTGACACGAGTTTCCGTCAGTATCGAAGCAACCAGGGAGTTCGATTTACATTGAAATATAATTTCTCCAAAGGAGAAAGCTTCCGCGTGAAGAGTAATTCAGGAAGCTCCGAAGAGCGAAATAGATTAGACTAAGGTTATCTGAAATAGAAAGAGCCGGATCATTGGTCCGGCTTTTCTTAGTTTATTTCAACGTTGTAAAGATCTTTCCCCCTTGATGGGAGATAAAACCAATTACTGAAAATGATATAGGAAGATCAAAACTCCTGTAAAGGCTGGCTTCCTTTGGTCTTTGATTTCGAGTTTTACCTCCACTTCAGCTTTTACAGTTCCTCGTAGGTTGGCTACATTTTTTAGCGTTGCAACCAGTCTCACTTCACTATCTACAAGTACAGGATTGGCAAATCTCAGGGATTCAATACCGTAGTTGATCATCATTTTCAGATTTCTCACATCCACGATTTGTTCCCAAAGATGCGGTACGATACTTAAGGTCAGGTATCCATGGGCAATGGTATTTCCAAAAGCACCTTCGGCTTTAGCACGCTCAGGATCTGTATGAATCCACTGATGATCATGGGTGGCTTTAGCAAAAATATTGATCTGTTCCTGAGTGATATGGAAATAATCTGATGTACCTAGACTATGACCATTGTGCTTCTCAAACTCTTCAAAACTACCTATGATTAATGGGGACATGCGCTATTTATTTTGTAAAAAACCAAATTAGGGGAGTTTTGGCGGAAATTACAAGTAGAATTATAGCGTCATGTACTTGAAAAGTGGGGATCAAATAGTAGTAGAATTCACTAATTAAATTTTTTATTAGGACTTTAGTTTTTTAAACAAAATAGTATATTTTGCACCAAATATATTCGTTTTCCACATGTTAATATTGGGTGTAGTTTTTAGTTTTTTCTTAGCTTCTCAAGTTCCAGTTGACTCGATTCCGACCAAAGAAGTACCCAAAATTTATTCTTTACTTTCAGAAGATCAGCGAATTGAAATTTCCGATTCTTATGAAGTTACCCACAAAATAGAACGAAAGTATACCATTTTTTCGCCAGATGGATTAAGTCATGCTTTTACCTCAGTTTTTTACGATAAGTTGAATGATATTGAAAATGTGGTGATAGAAATTACCGACCCGGTGAGTGGTAAGACAATAGATAAAGCGAAGACAAAAGATATGACTGATGCTGCTATTTATTCTACCAGTAGCATTTTTGATGATAATCGGCATAAGTATTATGAGGTCAAAAGCAGCAAGTTCCCAATACAGGTTACAATTAATATAGAGACTAAATCTTCCTCTAATTTCCAATTGAGCGATTGGATACCAGTACATCGCTATAATCAAAAGGTATTAAAATCTACCCTTACCGTTGTGTATCCTGAACAAATAGGATTGAGGTATAAGTCTGTGAATTTGCTTGGAGAGAAAACAGAGAAGGTGGTGGATAATAAGATTGAAATTACTTGGGTAGAAAAAGATCTACCTGTTCAAACTCCTGATTTGAAAAAAGAAGATGATCACAAATTGTTATTAGCCCCTGTCCAATTTGCTATGGGAGACTATGTCGGTAAAATGGAGGATTGGTCTGGCCTAGCTGAATGGCAATATAAGCTCAATAAGGAACGAAAAGCTCTTCCCACCGACTTTGAAGCTAAGTTGGTGGCTATGATATCCAATGCTTCAACAGAGTACGAGAAGATTCAAATTCTCTATGAATATTTGCAGAAAAACTACCGCTATGTCAGCATCCAATTAGGAATTGGGGGCTGGCAAACTATGCTAGCTACAGATGTTGTCAAATATGCATATGGAGACTGTAAAGGATTGACAAATCTAATGCAAGCTATGTTGAAGGCGGTCGGAATTACTTCAAACTATACCTTGGTACAAGCGGGTAAGGATGCGGAGGATATTGAGATAGACCTTCCCTCCAATCAATTTAATCATGTGATCCTGCAGGTTCCAATGAAAGAAGGACAGAGTCCTATTTGGTTGGAATGTACTTCCAGCTCTCTTCCTGCGGGATTTCTCGGGGAATTCACCAAGGATAGACACGTGCTGGTAATTGATGGACAAGGAGGTTATTTGACCAAAACTCCAGCCTACAACTCACTCGATTGGAATACTATCCACAGCAAAAATGAAGTGAAAATTGATGCTAATGGAGACGCTTCTATTGCTACAAGGCTTAAAGTTGATGGCAATTTTGCTGAAGACATGCTTATGGTTAAGCAACACCTTAATACGAGACAGCAGCGTGACTATTTCAACCGAAATTCTCCAGTTGCTGGTTTGATCATCAACCAATATGAGTTGAGTGTTGAACATAGAGATTCTCTTTTGTTGGCAGATGTAAGCTATGATGGCTTTATCCAAAAGTTTGTCCAGAATACCGCTAAGCGAATGATATTAAAATCATTTTTAGGAAAAGTGACAGATGACATGCTTGTCAATAATTCACTTAGTCAGATTGATGAGTATGAAATTGAGCTTCCGGAAGTGATGGATGCGGAAAATCTTCCGGATAATTTATCGATTGAGGAAGAAGGAATAGCGGTGAAATTATCTGCGTCGCTACATGGTAAAAGCTTACTTGTAAAAAGGGAAATGAAACTATCAATCAGTAAGGAAATGACCGAAGAATCTAAAACGGACCTTATTAAACGAATTAATGCTCTAGGCTCTTCAAGCTTCTACTTTATCAAAAACACAGCTGCACTCAGAAATGAATAAAACTTTACTAAGCCTTATTTTGATCCTTTTTTCGGGGATTGGGTATTCTCAAACGCCTAAAATGGGAGAGTTTAGTGCCACCGAGATTTCTATGACTGAGGTAGCATATGAACCAGATGCATCGGCGGTGTTATTAGTACACCATGGAAAATCTCAATTCTTATCTGGGCTAATTGAAACCACCTATTTTGTGCGTTTAAAAGTGCTTTCTGAAGCTGGTAAGGATAACGCAGATATTCGGATTCGCTTTTATGTAGGAGACCAACGAATGGAGGCCGTATCGGGTGTCAAAGCCCAGACAACAAATTTCGAAAATGGCAAAGAAGAATCCGTGAAGGTTTCGAAGGATGGAATTTTTGAAGTAGATCTAGATGACGGGTACAAGGAGGTGAGAATTTCTTTTCCGAATGTACAAGTAGGGTCCATCATCGAATATCAATACAAGAAAGTAGACAAAAACCTCACTTTCATAGATGGCTGGACATTTCAAAATAATCTTCCTACACTTTTCAGCAAGTATGAAATTACAATGAACCCAAACCTGGAATACAGAACCATGGGTCAAGGTCAAAACTTCTCTACCAGTGTGGAAAAAACACACGAGTTTAATACCTACACCTGGACGCTGAAGGACTTGCGTTCTCTCAAAGAGGAGCCATTTATGAAGAATTACAGGGACTACATAGATAGGATAGAATTTCAATTGGCTCAATATAAAGCTTCAGGAGACTATGGAGTGGAATGGAAAAACGTGCTCAACTCCTGGGAGGTACTGGGAGATGAAGTTATTTCCTATTATACGGAAAAAGGATTCTACAGAAATAACCCTATTACCAAAGAATTCCTCGAGGTGGACCTAAAGGGAGCTACACAACTAGAAACAGCTCAGAAAGCATATTATTACCTTAGGGATAACTTTAGAGTTGAAGGAGAAGACTGGATTTATCCAGACCAAAACCTCAATCAATTACTGAAATCTAAGGTAGGTTCACCGGTTGAAGTTATGCTGGCACTAATGGGGGTACTAAAGTCAGAAGGGATTTCTTGTGAACCAGTTTTAATTGGCAGTAAAGGATATGGGAGGAGCGATCTGGTACCTTTTCCTTTCCTTAATCAGTTTGATGAAATACTGTTGTTAGCAGTATTAGATGGAAAGCGTCAATTTCTTGATTTATCCCAACCTGATGCACCCTTTGGGTATGTTGATTTAGACAAACATGTGACTGGAGGTCTTCACCTCCAGAAGAAACAGAGTACGCTTATCCCAATAGACATTCAGCATAATTCTAATTCCTTGTATTTTAGTCAGGTTACCATGAATGAAGAAGGGCAACTAATAATGAATAATTCACACCGAAGCTATCGTTATAGGGGCCTTGGTTTAGCAAAAGATATAGCTGGAATAGAAAAAAGAAGTGAATCGTTAAATAAGCTATTCGATGAAGAAGATGGTGTTTTGTTTGATAATTTTGAAGTGAATAATTTATTGGAAGAAAATGACATGCTGATAATGAAATTCCAAACAAAGTTTACTGATATGGAAGATCAAGAGATGATTCTATTTAGCCCACTTAAATTTTCTTCTTTTTCAGAAAACCCATTTACCCAAGAATATAGAATGTTTCCGGTAGATTTTGGATATGCATATACAGAAACTTACAGCACAGTAGTAAGTGTTCCTGATGGATATGAAATAAACGATTATCCCTTGGAAGCTGGCTATACTATTAATGGTGAATATGTTGTATTTGTATATTCTTCGTCGATGACTAACGATGTTCTTAATATTTCTGCAAAGTTCGTAGTGAAGACCCCACTTATTCCTGCTACTGAATATGAAAACCTCAAGTATTTCATGGAAAGTGTGGCCTCCAAGCTTTCTGAGCCGGTGATTCTTAAAAAGAAAACTAGTCCATAATGACTGGGCTTGTTAGCAGGTACCTTATTAGCTGCTTAATTGTCTTTTTTATTCCTCTTTTTACGCATGCGCAAGTCACTTTTGGAGAATATTCCTTAGAGGAATTGGCTCTTGAAAGTGTTCCATTTGAGCCTGAAGCAAAGCAGGTTACACTGTATGAAGAAGCCAATGCTTACTTCAAAGTGAACGGTATTTACACAGATTATATCTTCAGGTATAAGGTTCTGGATGACAATTCTGAGGGATTTGGAGACTTTAGGATCTTATTTTATAAGGGAGATTACCTTACAGAGGACATCACTAGACTCAAAGCACAGGTAAGTTATTTGGATGGAGATCAAAGGAAGGTAGTGCAGCTTTCAACTAAAACCCATATCAAAGAGATAAATGTGGGTGAAGGATACTTTGAATTTAGGATAGCTTTTCCTCACGTCAAAAAGGGATCTATTTTAGAGTATAGCTACACCAAAATGGATAAATCGTATAGTATTTTAGACGGGTGGGCTTTTCAAGCTGAAATACCAGCGCTGATCAGTAAGTACACTTTTAAGGCGCCTGATTTTTTCCAATATCAAATGATTACGCAGGGTAAGATTCTAAAGGAAGTGTCGCAAATTTCTCAAAAGAAAAATACATATTCCTGGACAGTGAAGAATATTCATTCTCTTCCCGAAGAGCCTTTTGTTGGAAATATCATGGACCATGAAGTGCGGGTAGATGGCTATCTATTCACTAGTCAATATGTCAGCTCTGAAAATTTGGAGACATCCGATATCTTTTATGCTTCATGGAATCAGATGTCAACAAGAATGAGAGAAAGTACTGAGACAGCTTCTTATTTGGGAGATAAAATACCTAAGGCTAATTATCCCTCAGTCGTATTTAAGGATTCTACAGAGAAAGCTACAGCTGTTAAGGCCTTTGATTATGTTTCAAAAAACTACAAAGCCTATTCTTCGCGTTGGTTGGAACCCTTCTATTCCTTACCTGTCTTCTTGGACAAAAAGGAAGGAAATAGCTTTGATAAGAATTTACTCCTTTCCCATTTGCTCAAGCTGGAAGGAATAGATTCGCATATAGTTATGGTAAATGAGCGTGGGAGAGGTAGAAGTGTGTTGATCGAAAAACCCTATATCAATCAATTCCAAAGCTCTATTTTACTTGTGAAGATTGATGGTCAGCAGGTGTTTTTGGATGCAACGGACTCTACAGCTCCTTTTGGACTTCTGCCCTTGCGAAAACTTGTTCCAAGGGGATTTTTTATGGAAAAAAATAATGGAAGACTTGATGATATCAAGATTCCACATCGCTCAGGGATCATTCATCTAGTTAATCTTGAGGTGGATTCTACCCAAAGACTTCAGTTTGCCCATACCTTAAAGTATACAGATTATGCAGCTATTGAAGCGGCAAGTATGATGGAAAACAGTTCTTATGAGAAATCAATGAAAGAGCTTGGTGTTGAGTCAGAGATTTTTGACTTTTCTTTTGATAATCAGCTGAAAGATAAAAGGGTAATTAGTATGAAGTATAACACCAGTATTTCTAATTCTTCTGGTGATATTTTAGTCTTAAATCCCTTTGAGCTATCTTATTTTGCAAAGAATCTATACACTCAAAATGATCGAATACTCCCTATAGATTTTGATTATCCGATGTTCGAAAATTTTAACGTGAATTTCACTATTCCAGAAGGATATGTGTTGGATGATTACCCTGAAAATCAGGTCATTACTATCCCATCTAAGGGAGTAAAATTTTCTTATCAGATAGATGCAACTGGCCAGGAGTTTAAAATCTACACCAAATTAGAAATTGTCAACACTACCTTTCCCGCTGCAGAGTATTCTGATTTAAAATTTATTATGGAAAGTGTGGCTTCCAAGCTTTCTGAGCCGGTGATTCTTAAAAAGAAGTCTACACCCTTACTAAACTGACGTGAAGTATTTGTTCTTTTATTGATAATTTCGAAATCAAATGCCAAAAGCAGACACCTACTTACACGGATTTATCCCCAAGGAACAGCAGCGACTGATGGATCAGGCGGGAATACTTGGCTCTTTAATTTATCCTAGGATTGATTTCACTGGCTGCAAAAAACTTCTCGAGATCGGTTCTGGGGTAGGGGCTCAGACGGGTACGTTATTGAGATTATTTCCTGAGCTCGAAATCACTTGTGTGGATTATTCCCAGTGTCAGCTTGATCGAGCAAAGCAAAACTTGGCGTTTGCTGGTGACCGTGTGACGTTTTTGTGTCAGGATGCCAGGCAGCTTTCTTTGGAGGATAAATTTGACTCAGTTTTCATTTGCTGGGCATTAGAGCATATTGTTGATCCATTTCAAGTTTTGGAAAGTATGAAGCCAAATCTGCTTCCAAATTCCAAACTTTGGTTCACGGAGGTTTTCAATTCGAGTTTTTACTTTAATCCTCCTCTCTCTGGCTTATCTACTTATTACAAACGGTACAATGAGTTTCAGTCCTCACTAGGAGGTGATCCAGATATTGGTTCAAACCTTGGCAATTTACTTTTGCGGGCAGGGTATGAGGAAATTAATTTGTATCACGGAGGTTTTCATTTGGACCAACGAACTCCTGAAGAACTTAGAAAAATAACGCAGTATTGGAAGGAGTTGATGAAAAGTGCCAGTAAAGGTATGCTCGATGCAGGATGGATTAATACGACGGACCTGATGGCAATGGAAAATGACTTGGATAGTATTTGTGAGGATGAAAATGCCGTTTTTTTCTATCATTTTGTACAGATTAGTGCTACAGTTTAAATTTCGATTATGAAGCTTTTGAGATGGGTATGGCGTTTAATTTGGAAAACCACCCTATGGTTTTTGGTTTTGTCTATTGGGTTAACTGTCCTCTATCGCTTCGTTCCAGTACCGATTACTCCTTTGATGGTGATTCGGTTTTTCGAGCAAGCGTTTGATTCGAAGAAAGAAGTACGTCTGAGCAAAGATTGGGTTCCATTCAGTGAAATTTCCAAGAATGCACCACAGGCTGTATATGCTTCTGAGGACCAGAAATTTTTGGATCACAATGGGTTCGATATTGAAGCGATGGAGAAGGCCTGGGAAAACAACAAAAAAGGCAAGCGTGTAAAAGGGGCGAGTACGATTACACAGCAGACAGTAAAGAATGTGTTTTTATGGCCCTCAAGGAGCTACATAAGGAAAGGGTTCGAAGCCTACTTCACAGTTCTGGTAGAATTAATCTGGCCTAAGGAGCGTATCATGGAGGTGTATTTGAATGTGATAGAAATGGGTGATGGAATCTACGGAATTGAAGCGGCTTCTCAGGCTTATTTTAACAAACCTGCAGCGAAGCTAAATCGCAATCAAGCAGCTATGATTGCAGCTGTACTTCCTAATCCTAGGCGGTGGTCACCTGCCAAACCTACTGCTTATATTATAGGTCGACAAGGATGGATATTGAGACAAATGAACAATCTGCCGCCAATTGGCATGGGAATTTAGGCCTAGGATTTGCGCTGTTAATTTAGGATTATTTATAGGTCTGGTTAGAAAAAAGGGGAAGGAGTGATCTTCCAAAATTTAAGTCTGGAGATTTTGAATTCAGCAAATCACCGATACAAAATTTTCTATTTAAAAGTCACGTAATCGGACAATCAAATTGTTGAATTTCGTTTTGTTAAAACGCTATGCAAATCTTCCAAAATCTTTGTCTGGAGGCTCTATTTGGGGTTTAAAAAATCCAAGTGTTTTTTATCCACATTTTCGATAATTTATCCACAGTTATAAACAAGCGAGATCTAAAATACAGACTATCAGCTGTTTAGGTGTTGCTTTTTAAAGGTGGATATGTGGATAAAGAAGGCTAACTTAAAATTTGAAGCAAAAAAGTCATGACTATATCGTGGATAAATAGCTCATCCAAATAATATTCTAATTTCAATTAATCCTGCTTTTGTTTGATCAGCCTTTTTCGGTAGGCATTGAAGATTCTGGACTTAGAAACGAAACCTAAATATCTTCCTTCTTCGATTACAGGAAGATTCCAAGCACCTGAGAGCTCAAATTTTTCCATAGCCTTTTGCATATTCTCAGTAGCCAATAGGATTTCAGGGGGACTATGCATTAGCTCTTTTATCAACACACTGTCTTGTTTTTCACGGTCAAACATAATATCACGAATGTCGTCCAAAGTAACAATCCCACGCAATGCCTTGTGCTCATCTACCACAGGGAAAATATTACGTTTTGAGATTTTCACGAGACTAATCAGGTCCTTCAATTTTGCATCCGGGTGTATGGGTAGCAGATCTCGCTCTATTACGTGTGTGATGGTAATAAGCTCGAGCAATTCCTGGTCTTTTGATTCTGGGAGATATCTGCCTTTTTCTTTCAGCTGTATCATGTAGATACTGTCCTTTTGATAGGCTGTCTTCGTGACATAAGAGATCGCAGATACAAACATGAGTGGGATAAATAGCTCGTAGCCGCCAGTTATTTCGGCAATTAAGAATATGGCCGAAAGTGGCGCATGCTGAGCCCCTGCCATTACACCGCACATCGCTACCAATGTGAAATGTGCCAAGGGAAGAGGAATTGTGAATTCGAAAAGGTTGCTTGAATACGCAAATAGAAAACCTAAGATGCCGCCTACATAAAGTGAAGGGGCAAAGATCCCACCGCTACCTCCAGCACCAAGGGTAACTGCGGATGCTATAGGCTTGACTAAGATGATAAAGGCAAGAAATACAATGATTAGATATGGATTTTCGATGACAGAGAAAAATGGGCTCTTTTCCAATAATTGACTGGAATTTCCATCTATCAAGGTATTCAAAGTGTCATAACCTTCTCCATAAATAGGAGGAAGGAAAAATACCATAATGCCCAAAATAGCTCCGCCATAAAGGATTCTTAGCACCTGACTGTCGAAAGCGGCCATCAGAGACTCTGTTTTTCTCACAGCTTGACTGAAATACAAGGACACCAACCCACAAGCAATTCCCAACAAAAGGTAGTAAGGCATATGCGAAGCTTGGAAGTTTTCGATAAGCTTGAAATTGAAAACAGAATCCTTGCCTATCAGTATCATGGAAGTCATGGAGCCAGTTACAGATGCGATCAGCAGGGGAATAAAGCTTGCCGTGCTTATTTCCATTAAAATTACCTCAATTGCGAAGATGACCCCGCCGATAGGAGCACCGAAAATTGAAGAAATCGCCGCAGCAGCCCCGCAGCCAATTAAGAGGGTACGTTTCTTTGCATTGAGATGCACTAGTGAGCCTACATTCGATCCAATTGCGGAACCTGTCACAAGCATGGGAGCTTCCAAGCCAACTGATCCTCCAAAACCTACAGTGATCGCTGAAGTAAAAACCCGACTATATGTTTTTACTCGTTTGATGAGACTTTGCTTTTTTGAAATATTGAAGAGAATATCAGGGATTCCATGTCCACCTGTGTCCTTAAAAATAAATTTGCCTATCAGGTAAGCTGCTGAAATACCTATTAGGGGATAGATGATGTAAAAAAAATTGGCGTATTCCTTATAAAATCCCTCTGTAAGAAAATGCTGAATTGCATGCACTCCTTGTTTCAAAATCACAGCTGCTAGTCCAGAAAGAACTCCAATTATCCCACTAAGAATTAGGATAAAGGTTTGGTTGCTCATATGCCTGAGCCTCCATATCAAGAGTCTGGTGATGAAGTCTGTTTTAGCCAAAATTTCGCGGATAGCGTGCTTTAAATTCGAAGGTAAGTAAGATGTGAGTCAATGAAAAGAGTATTCCTTACTCTTTGGGCAATTCTGCGTCCAGAGCTAAAGTACATTTTAAGATAAGGTTAACTGCATTGATATAAAACTGCTGATCAATATTTTCAAATGAATCGCTAGGCTTATGATAATCGGGATGATCTTCAACACCGAAATAGATATGGGGAACATTAGCGCTGAAAAATGGCCCATGATCTGATGATTGGGTCCAGTTGTCTCTCCCTGTATTAGGTTCGTCATGACCGAAGAGCAGTTTTGGAGTGGAGTCTTCAGCCACACTTTCCAAAATTGTCTTTAAAAGGGGGTTGTAATAGGTGCCAGATGCATAGAGTTCGCCTTTTTCATTTCTCGAAATCATATCCATATTGATGTTCAAAACGATTTGATCCAATGGAAACGGAAAGTCCTTTACCAATGCTTTGGCTCCCTGCAGCCCCATTTCTTCACCGTCCAATGCTGCAAAAATCATCGAATGCTTTGGTCTGTGTTTTTTGAAATACTTAGCCAATTCGATCAAGGCTGCTGTCCCGGAGGCATTATCATCGGCACCGTTGTAAAGTGAGTCTCCTGAATCATTTGCCCGACCTATTCCTACATGATCATAATGGGCAGTGATGACAATCAACTTTCTTGAATCGCTTCCGGCTATAAACCCTTCTACATTTATAGCGTTTTCGTAAGTTTTATTTTCTCTTCTATTTGAGAAGGAGAATTCCTGTTGATAATTTTTGTAGTGGGTTTCAAGTCCTATACTTTTGAACTGCTCTAGAATAAAAGCCCTAGCCTCAGCGTTTCCCTCACTGCCAGTTTTTCTACCTTCCAATTTATCAGAGGATAAAAACCGAATGTTCTCTATTAGGCTATTGCTATCAATACTTTGCCCATTTGCCTGAAAGAAAACTAAAAAGAATAAACAACTTAGAGCGTTTTTGATTGTGAGTTGCATCAAGGAAAGTATTTTGCGTTATGTATATTGGTAAAATTAATAAGCTTAGTGGATCACACCTCTGAATTCATGAAATATTATATCCTACTTATTTTTATTCTTTTAGTAAATCTCCAGCAAGTTTCGGCTCAAGGCGGTTTACCTCAGACATTTTTTGATGGAAAATCGGTGGTTTTTGTTTCAGCTGACCCTGCTGCTAGACCTATAATGACTTGGGAAGAAGTGGCAGATAGCGTACATAATTCGCTTGTCATGGCAGGTGGAGATCCTGTAGCCTATTTTGAATTAGAGAAAGTAGCACTTTCTGAGGCAGTACAGACAGACTATGCCAAAGCATTTCAGCAGCGGCTTGTTAAGAATATTATTTTAATCACAAGGCAAAAAAATCAGATGAGTATTCATGTAGGTGCTTTTTCTGATAATGGACAAATCATTTCATCAACTGCATTATTTGGAGTGTCGGCTGAAAATATAGGTGCCGCTACGAGCCAGTTTGGTTTGATTGGTGAAAATCAACCCTCGCAAAATTTATTGGTATTGGATGTGCCAGAATTCATCAGTGTAAATACCACCGAATCTGCTTCTAGTCAGAAATTTTTAGCCCAGAATCCACTAAATCTGGATGTATTCAAATTGGGCATTACCATTGAAGGCTCATCTGCTGAGACAGGTCTTCTGAGTTATTTTAGATATGATATGTACGGCAAATCTCCTGAGGCGATTCTAGCTGAGCAGGCTGCGCAAAAGTCAGGGATTGAACAAGTCTTAAAGCAGGAATATCCCTATCAAGTCGCCTGGCTTACGGAAGCTAAATCTGAGCAGGAATTAATTCGTGATAAAGTACAATTTTTACTAGTAAAGGTAGAAGGTAGGGAAGCGGATTTGATGAAGAGTATGGGACTCGAACCAAAAACTGGTGAATCGGCCTCCCGTATTGTGGTCAAATATTACATCAAATTGCTTGTGCGCGACGAGCTTTACATTGGCCCCGAATGGGATGCAGATCCTAATTGGAGGGTAGCATTGGATAATTTCCTGAAGAACTTAAAAAAATAGACCTCTCAGATGAGAGGTCTATAGCTACTTAATGATAGGGGTGATTTAAGCAACTTCTACTACTGTTGATTTTTATGGCATTGTAATATTTCAAGCCTTTAGGATAAATCAAAGTCTTAAATTTCAATTATTCAATTATAATCAATTTTTATCCGATTAGGTTATACTTAGATAAAAAAATTGTAAAAACTACTTCTGTTTATATAAGTCTTTGTTTAAAAAAGGGATCAAGGCCAATATAATTGCCTGATTATAATACGTTTGTCGTGTGATTGTACCATGAGTAAGAATTCCCACAGAACCGCCATTTTGTTTTGAATTTTCTTGAGCAAAGTACTGATCGTCAGCTTTACCAAGTTCCATTCCACTATGAATTAATTTAGCTATTGCTTCAGGAAGATAAAATGTCCCTGTTTTCGATTTGCCGTGCAGTCCAGATTTATCTTCAATATAGATCCAGGCGAACGCATACATACCTCTCACATCTTCACCTACTCCGCCTTCTATGCCAACCCAGTAATCTGCTTCAGGGAAAGTTTTTCTGGCATTGATTACTCGATTTCTGGCCCCCAAGTAAGTTTCTTCATCACCTTTGGGTTGATCGGAAACTTGCGAGGCGGCATTGATGCCATTTACCACAAATCCCTTAGCAAAAGCTTCAGTAAAAGCGGATTCAGTACAATCTATTTTGACGGGGTTCTTACTTCCTACAATTATTAGTGGCTTTTCTACAGCCTGGAAATTTTCTCTTTTTGGGAAATTCATAAAATAAAAAAACCTAGGCGGGTGCCTAGGCCATGTTTGTGAAAATTTGATTTACGTCATCGTCTTCTTCCATCTTTTCTATCATTTTATTGATAATCTCTTCCTGCTCCTCATCGAGTTCGGTGAGGGTAGTCGGGAAGCGTTGAAAATCCGCGCTGATCACGTCTATGTGTTTTTCTTCCAATGCTTTCTGCATGGTTCCGAAGTCTTCAAATTCTGTATAAACAAAGATTTCACCTTCGTTCTCATCAATGTCTACTAAGCCAAAATCGATTAATTCGAACTCTAATTCTTCTAGGTCAAACTCACCTTTTGCAAAGCGGAAAACAGCCTTTCTGTCAAACATAAAAACTACCGATCCGGACGTCCCTAATGAGCCGCCTGCTTTAGAAAAGTAGCTTCTCACATTAGCGACAGTTCTATTGATGTTGTCTGTGGAGGTTTCAACCACGACAGCGATTCCGAAAGGACCATAGCCTTCGTATACTACTTCTTCGTAGTCTTTTTCATCCTTATTTGAGGCTCGCTTGATCGCTGCTTCAATTCTGTCTTTGGGCATTTGAGCACCCTTCGCATTCTGGATGATTGTACGAAGTCTTGGGTTAGAGGCAGGATCGGGTCCACCCGATTTCACCGCCATCACGATCTCTTTACCTAGACGCGTAAAAACTTTGGACATTTTGTCCCAACGCTTGAATTTTCTCTCTTTTCTGAATTCAAATGCTCTTCCCATGGTTATAAACTATTAGCGAGGTAAAATTAGCAATTCTTTTCGTTTAGGCTGAAAAATGAATAACTCAGAAAAAAGTTTTGGTAATTTAATCCCAGAAATCTGCCCAAAATAGCTACTAAATCGTAAGCACTTAAAATACTTTTGACATGTCGGATTTTCTTTCCCAACCCCTCCCAAACATTCCCAAATCAGATTTACCCAAAGTAGTTATTGTAGGTGCGGGCTTTGGGGGCCTAAAGCTTGCTATGAAGCTGATGAAAAAGAAGTTTCAGGTGATCCTGTTGGACAAGCATAACTACCATCAGTTTCAGCCTTTGTTTTATCAGGTGGCAACTGCCGGTCTTGAGCCAAGCGCTATTTCATTTCCGCTTCGCAAAATATTTCATGGGTCAAAAAATGTGACTTTTCGGATGGCGCAGGTGGAGTACTTTGATCCGAAAATAAAGCGGGTCTATACTGACATGGGTTACTTGGATTATACTTACCTGGTTATGGCGATGGGTGCAGACACCAATTATTTTGGAAACAAGAATATAGAAGAATCTGCCTCTCCAATGAAAACTGTTTCTGAGGCGCTTTACATCAGGAATAAGATCATCTCAAATTACGAGCGTGCTATCAATATTGAGAAATCAGAAGATCGAAAATCACTGATGAATGTAGTGATCGTCGGTGGCGGTCCTACAGGAGTAGAGCTGGCCGGAGCAATGGCCGATTTGAGGAATACTGTGCTACCAAAGGATTATCCTGAACTGAATTTTCATAACATGAAGATAGTGCTTATAGAGGCAGGCCCAGATTTACTAGGTTCTATGTCTCAGGAGTCAAAGGCACACGCATTGAAGTATCTGCAGGACCTTGGGGTAGAAGTGATGCTGAGAACCTTGGTAAAAGACTACAATGGAGAGGAAGTAATTCTAGCAGATAGAGAGGCTATTCAGACTCAAACCCTGCTCTGGGCTGCTGGTATTAAACCGAATCGAATTGGGGGAATTGAAGAGGATAGTTATGCCCCGAATGGTAGAATTTTCGTTGATGATTTTTCTGAAGTTAAAGGATGTCCGGGTGTTTTTGCCTTGGGAGATATTAGTTTGATGACTCAGGCGGATTATCCAAAGGGTCATCCTCAAGTTGCTCAAGTAGCGATTCAGCAAGCCGTCTGTCTGGCTACGAATCTTCATAGGATCGAAGAGGGCAAAGAGAAGAAAGTTTTTAAATACAAGGATTTGGGATCGATGGCTACTGTAGGTAGGAAATTGGCCGTGGTTGACTTGCCGTTTATTAAGTTTCAGGGTATTATTGCTTGGTTCACCTGGCTATTTGTTCACTTGATGGCGATTCTAGGTGTGAAAAACAAAGTATTCATCTTCCTTGATTGGTCTTGGAATTATTTGAGCTTTGACCCGAGCCTGAGATTGCTGATCAAACCAAAAGCGGTACGTCCTAGTGAGCAGAAGGAACTGACAGAAGAGCGATAGGCAATTTAGATTTGTTAACAAAAACATTTTGATGTCGGATTAAACGCATTGGTTCTAGGTCTGTCTAAATCATGTAACTAAACACTAGAACACATGAACAAATGGATTTTCGCTACAGGTATGATGGTTATGATCAGCCTAAGCACAATGGCACAAAAGAAAGGTGGAGAAAGACCTAGTGCGGAAGAAAGAGCACAACGAGCTACTGAGCGAATGGCTGAGTCACTATCACTTACTGAAGCACAGAAAAAGCAGATCCTAGATATCAATCTTGAGTATGCTAAAAAGAACGAAGCAGAAATGGCTGAAAGAAAGGCTGAAATGGAAGCCCGAAAAGCTGAGATGGATGCCAAAAGAGAAGAGTTGAAGGCTCAGGATGCTAAAATCCAGGCGGTCTTAACTGAGGAGCAAAGAACAAAATGGACTGAAATTAAAGGAGAGAGAATGGATGATCGTAGAAGAGGCCGTCCTAACGCTCAGATAGAAGGAGATCCTCGAAAAGGAAGAAAAGGCGGGAATTGATTTGCTAATTAGTTTAAAATAAGAAAGCCATCTCGAATATCTCGGGATGGCTTTCTGTTTGTAGTAAAAGAGTTTTTTACTCTATTATTTCCTCCTCCACTTGGAAAAATGATTCGTCTTTTTGAGGGAGTTTAGATTCTCCCATTAGGTATTCATCTACCTTCACGGCAGCTTCTCTACCTTCAGAGATTGCCCACACTACCAAAGATTGACCTCTTCGCATATCTCCTGCTAAGAAGACTTTTGAATTAGTACTTTGATAATTTTTAGACTTAGGAAGCGTATTTTCCATAGTTTCTGCACCGAATGCTGCTAGCAATCCATTCTGAGCCGGCCCAGTGTAGCCAATCGCCAAGAACGCAAGATCACATGGAACGGTACGTTCGGTCCCAGCAATTTCTTCGAAAACCATGCGGCCATCCTTATGTACCCACTCTAGATCTACCAAGCTTAAGCCAGTTACTTGACCTTCTTCATTTACAATAAATTCCTTGGTAAGGATTGAGAATACACGCTCAGCTCCTTCTTCATGCGAACTTGAAGTACGCAAAGTCATAGGCCATTCTGGCCAAGGATTCAGAGTGTTTCTCTGCTGAGGAGGCTTAGGCAAAAGCTCAAGCTGTGTAATTGAAGCCGCTCCATGCCTGTTTGAGGTGCCAATACAGTCACTTCCAGTATCTCCACCACCTATTACGATGACGTGTTTACCTTTTGCTGAAATTGGGTTTTCCTGAATCTCACCAGAAACCACTTTATTTTGCTGGCCTAGAAATTCCATTGCAAAATGAACTCCTTTTGCTTCTGATCCTTTGATCTTTAATCCTCTCGGTTCTCCGGCACCTGTAGAAAGAACCACGGCGTCGAAATTTTTAAGAATATTTTCAGCTTTGATATTAAAACCAACTTCTGTGTCGCAAGAAAAAATCACACCTTCCTGCTTCATATAATCGATTCGGCGATCAATCACCCATTTTTCAAGTTTGAAATCCGGGATCCCAAATCGAAGTAATCCTCCTGGTTTGGAGTCTTTTTCGAACAGCGTCACCTCATGGCCAGCTTGGTTCAGCTGATCTGCGGCTGCTAGCCCAGCTGGACCAGAACCAATTACAGCAACTGACTTCCCAGTTCTAGTCTTTGGCGGATTTGCTTTGATCAAGCCTAGTTCATAAGCTTTCTCTGCAATATTCTTCTCTATCAATTCGATCGCAACAGGATCTTTATTGATGCCTAGAACACAGCTTGCTTCACAAGGTGCAGGGCAGATTCTCCCCGTGAATTCAGGGAAATTATTTGTGCTTCGCAATATCTTAATTGCTTGCTCCCATTCGTTTTTATAAACCGCATCGTTGAAATCCGGGATTACATTACCGAGTGGACAGCCATTATGACAAAACGGTACCCCGCAATCCATGCATCTTGCTGCCTGATTATTTAACTTTTCGCCTCCAAAAGGCTCATATATTTCCTTGTAGTCACCTATTCTAGCTTTCGCGTCA